>JAABUP010000765.1_pt1 | contig 69307 bp, 95 predicted proteins | sample 5559201 | NCBI WGS metagenome assembly JAABUP01 (sample SAMN10711887, study PRJNA513373) | rock metagenome | isolation source: Antarctica rocks | place: Antarctica
GGCATACCTATTGAGTGACCAACAAAACTGAGCTTGTCCAACCGACGCTGTTTCCCTTTCTCAAAGTCCTGCATCAGCAGGTGGACAAAATCGTCCTGTAAAGGGCTACACTGACAAGCTTCAAGTGGAATCACAGTCAGGATGAGCAACCTGAAGAAGGCAGCCATGCTAGGTACTTTTGTGTGTTCAGAGGATACATACTGTGCAATATTAGAAAGACACAATGCCAGGATTATTGTCTACTTCTGCATACATCTTCATCATGCACACTCTGCACGAGCCATCAGCTCAAGAAGCAGCGTATGTACTTAACAGCCGAGCTGTAGTAACAAAGGGCTGTCAACGCAGTGTGGATCTGCTGTCCCTACCTAGTTGCATTTGCTTGCAACATCACACAGCAAGTCGCCAGCTACCAACAGGACCTGCTGTGACCTCATGACAATGTCCATGAGAGTGATGCAGCCAGGGTGTCAAGTCACTTCTGCACTTTGTTGACTACATTTACACCTGTGCTTTCAAGCCAGGACATCTGATGAGTCACAACTGGCTCCACACCCCAGACTGTAAGGTATGACATGAAAATGACTAAGCAGATGACTGTGATGCTGACCCGTAGGTGTTACATGGAGATGACTAAGCAGATGACTGTGTTGCTGACCTGTAGGTATTGCGCCACTTCTGCAGCTAGACGGTGTCCCATGGTCTGTAGGCCATCAGCAGTTCGGTCCTGGTTGCACTTGCTCATCAGGTAGTCTAGATCCGGCTGAGCCAGCTGCATGTGGCTCCTCACGGCCCCCAGATCCCTTGCAGACCCCTGCAGGCCCACCCCCACAAGCATGGATCAAGGCATGCATCCGGCTCAGCACTCAAAGCAGGCACAGTAGCGCTCAGAGGGCACAGATAACACAGCACAAGCAGTCTTGCACAGCGCACACAGCGTGCGTAGCACAAGCAGTCTTGCACAGCGTGCTCAGCACGCATAGCACAAGCGGTCTTGCACAGCGCACATAGCACAAGCAGTCTTGCACAGCATGCATAGCACAAGCAGTCTTGCACAGCGTGCACAGCATGCTCAGCACAAGCAGTCTTGCCGACAGAGGCAGCATGCACAACACATATGTGATGTCACAACAGCCAAACATGGTTGAGATGGGATGTGATATGATGGCATGATGTTGTGGATGACCGATTCTGCGATGCAAATGTGGTGTAAATGGTCCCAATGAAAAGCAGCCGACCTGGCTGTGCTGTCACGCTGTTCACAGAGCTGATGTTGGCGCTCAAAGGTGCCTGCTTTGATGCATGAGTCATGACACAAGGGCGAAGCACAGCATGTAAGCATGTCCAGTGTCTTTCAGCAAAGATGCACAGTGATAACTGGATGTACGTGTTGTTTGGAACACCCAAAAGCTGGTAGGAAAGCTGCTTTTAGAGCACAAACTGAGGGAAATCATACCCTGAAGCCATGCACAAACACCACAACATGTGCCTCTGAGGTGCTGACAGATGCCACAAGTCTGTGCTCCTCTTTTGCTTCGTCCACGGTGCCTGGTAGCATTGCCTTGTGACTCGTTGCCCTGAGCCTCTGAGTCATGCTTTGCAAGCTGGGCAGCTTGGAAAGAACCCTTGCCACACCCTGAAGCAGCCATGGGTACTCAGCCTCAGTCATTGCCAGGTGTGGAACACAGTAATGCAGGATGTTGGATACCGTAATGTTGAAAAGCAGCAGCATACAGCTGGCTAGACTTGTGTGGTCCTTGCACATGTTCTCTTCTTTCCCAGTGGGCTGTCTGTATTGGTCTCAGCAAGCAATGCATTATCAGTCTTTTGGAGGCTTCTGATGTTGTAAGGCATGCCACTTTTGGGTTTAGGCAGGCAGTTGGAAAGAATGGTCCAGAAACACCGTCTGCTTGATTGTTCATCATGCTCGCTGGAATCTGCCTTGATTGACAAACCAAGCATGAGTCAGGTCTGATTGGACACACATGTCAATCATCAGCATGTCCATCATCTATGCTCACTCACGGCTCAGGGCTCACTCATGGCTCACTCATGGCTCACTCATGGCTCATCCATGGCCTTAGAGTGTGTGCGCATATGTAGTGGGTAATGGCGTGCCTCAGAATGCATGCACAACAGTAGTATGTGATGACATGGCATGTCACACAGTATATGCACTCTCATGTGACAGTACCTGATGGCGCTCGCTAGTGGGTGCACCAACATTCCCATCGCTTCTCTCACATGTGCCCGCAGCAGTCCCAGCAGTGATGCTCTCTACATCGCCCAGAGGACCAGAAGCTGTCACCACAAATCCAGGATTGAAACCGTCCACTGCTCCAGTCTGCTGTGCCGAGGTAGAAGTAGGGAACTCCAGCTGGTGCTGCCTGTCTTGACCAGGGTCCATAGGCCAAGCATGGCCTAATGACTGGCTTGATGCCACAACCTCCAGGTGGGAAGCTTCGATGGGCAGCTGCTCACGCAGCTGCTGATGACCTTCCTGGGCAGAAGATGAGTCACCAGGTGCTGGCTCAAGCAGCTGTTGCTGATCTTCCTGAGCTGAAGAGGAAGTCAGCTGCTGGAGCAGCTGCTGATCCTCCTGAGCAAACGGTGAGTCATCACCTGGCGCAAGCAGCTGCTGATTTGCTTGCGCTGAAGAAGGGGTATGGACCGGCTGCTCAAGCAGCTGCTGAGTGTCTTGCATGGGAGAGAACCCTTCAACAGTCTGCTGAAACACCTGCTGAGCATCCTCAGCGGAAGGTGATGTATGCATTGGCACATCATGCAGCAGCTGACTGCCCTGCTGTGAAGATGACATGGCAGCAGATGGACCCAACAACTGCTGATCTTCTGAGTCCTGTTGTTCCAGAAAGCTCCCGGGCTCCACAAGGGAGAAGTCAAGACTGTCCTGAGACAGGGGCAGCATCAGCATATCTGCTGCAGCATTGTGACTGACGCTGATGGCTGCACCTGCTGCTGCAGTGTGAGTGATGCCAGCAGATGCTAGAGGCTTGTCACGGCTGTGACTGGGCTCTGAAACAGAGGTAGCTGGGCAGAACCTGCCGTTTGAAATCCCAATTGGCGGGGTGGCATCCAGGAGGGACCCATTTGGGTGGGAACGATCTTGGAGGGAAGCTGCGCCAGCCAGGTTGGCGCCGCTGTTTGAATGCGCCCGCCTGATTGCTGCATCACCTTGACTCATGAGCTGCGCCACAGCATGATCAGCATTGCTGGCATCTGCCTGCTCTGCAGTGCTGGCGAGCTGATGCGTTCCGCCCAGCAATGCAGCAGTTGGTGATTCAGCCATGGCTTCTGACAAGGAACTGTCATCTAGTGCTGCAAGATGCTGCTCTGCAACTACCTGTGTGATGCTTGCTTCCTTGCTGGATAGCACAGGGGCACTGTGCAGATGCAGCAAGCCTGTAGCACCGGAAGCAGCATGTGCATCTGTGAAGGAGCTGGCTGCAGAATACCCTGCACTGCTTGCAGGAGACAAGTTGATCCCCAAGTCAAAGTCGTAGCCGGCTGGCACCTGATCCAGGCCAGATTCCAGGCTGCGGCCGGCGGCTAGGGCTTTCCTGGGGACTAGGGTTCCACGGCGTCTGCAGGTCTCCAGCTTTGTTGGGCTGTCTAAGGAGATAGCATGCCGGGTGAGAGATTTCATGGCTGCAAAGCGGGAATCTGACCCATGAGAGGGTCCAGCAGCATGCAAGCGAGAGGAGCTGCTATCACTGCTTCCCTGCCTGACAAACGATGAGTCAGCCGCCTCTGTCGAGGTCGTGCTGTTACCCCTTGAGTCAGCTGCCTTGGCAGCTGCTGCATGCTTGCCTGCATGACTATGACCGAAGGCCGGGCCCTTGCTATGGGACATAAGTCGCTGCATGAGGCGCAAGGGAGAGGACCTCGGCGAGCTGCTGATGCTCTCTGCTTCATCAAGGCTGACGGCCGACTTGTTCTGAGGGGTCCTGAACCCACCCCTGGGGGGAGACTCCTGCTCAGGCTCCGCACCACATGGCTGGCCATGTGCTGTAGTTACATGAGAGGCTGCAATCTGATACGCGGGAGCAACTTGGCCTTGCACTTTTGGTGGCAGCTGCAAGTTTGGGGCCATGCTGTCATCCACAAAGAGGATGGGCTGGTGGTGGGGTTTCACATGCAGGCGATCATCCAGCATGCATGGCCCTGCGCTTTCTAGCTGGCCGGCCTGCAGCGCTAGCTGCAGCCTGAAAGCCTGCAACCAACAGCAAGGGCTCAGGTGGTCATTTGCGTGACCGCACCAACAACCCATCTGCAAGCAGGCAATGCAGCATCAGACTGCAGAAACCTACATTCCTGGGAAGCTTGCATGGCAGCTAGCTTGCATCGGCCACCCATGTGGAGATACAGCTGCATGTTTCATGGCACTCTTGTGCATGCATTGGCATGTCTGTAGTGGCAGTCTTGGCAACAGAAACAGGCAAAGCAAGGGGTGGACATGATGGTACCTCCATGGCTAATTCCTCTGCCACACTGTGGCCTCTCTGCTTGGACAGCCACCCCTTCAAGAAGCTGGGTGCGCTGGATTGAACAGGGGGCGTAGCAGCACCCCAAGCTCTGCTGGGGCTACTGGACTGCACCCCCCAGTTACCCCCAGGCCCTGCCCAAGTCCTGCTAGGACTGGTGGACTGTACCAGCGAATTGCCCTCAGGCCCTGCCCAATTTCTGCTAGGGCTGCTGGACTGAATCACAGGGCTGCCCATCTCTCCCGGCCAACTTCTGCTAGGGTCGCTAGATTGGACATGAGGGCTGTTGGCCTGGGAAGGGTGAGGGGACTGACCCCACCTTCCCCACCTGAGACCCCCCTTGCTTGGGGCGCTTCGCTGCACTGGGGAGATCAGCCCTGCCGCACCCCTGGTTGGGCTGGTGGGGTGCAAAGGGGGGTTTGATCCTGGCCAAAGCCTGCTAGGGCTGCTAGGCTGCACTGAGCCGGCCCCAGGGCTACCCTTGTTAGGGACAAGCCCTGGCATGTGTTGGAGACCCTTTGGCTGACCTAGTAGGGTTGGGCCATTTGGGCTGGTGATGCTGAGAGGAGAATGGCCAATTTGGAGGGTCAAATTGGCCATGGAGGGTTTGCTGCTGCTGGGGCGGCTCTGACTGGTTGTGGAAAGCTCGCGCAGCTGCTGCCGCATCAACTGTGATAGCAAAGCTCGTGTCATTGGCATGTGCTGGAAGTCACAGCAGCAAAAGGCAATGGTACATGCAGCAGCAGCCCTCTATGCATGGTGGGATTCTTGCAATCAGACATGCAGCAGCCACCTGGGCAGCCCAGTATAATACTTGGCTTCTCATTAAATTGACGCCGAAAGGCATAGTCTTTTGCTTTTATTGTTCTTTTCTTTTCATGCAGCAGCCTGCAGGAGGGGGTGCAACCCTGGTGTCAGTCATAAGGTACACAAGCGCAGTGTGAGCAAGACCTGTGCAGCTCAACAGCAAGTTGACAGCCATTTCTGAGTTTGTGAGCGGTCTGCTGTTGCCTTGCACGCTTGCCAAACACTGGTCCAATCTGATGATGACAGTCTTGCTGACAGTATAGATTGCCTCAATGTTCGGCAAGCATGCAAGGCGACAGCAGACACAACAGGCTCAGCAAAAGCTATCACCCTCAGCAAAACGACTGTGAACATGTTGCACGACAGGTACAGTTTCAGGTGCACACCTTGGCTGCAGCTTTGCTTCTGACAGCATTCAGCTCTGAGGCAGGCCGCACCCATGTGGCAAATTCCTGCACCTGCCCCTTCTGCCATTCAGCCCTCAGCCCTCTGGTCACCTCCTCAGGGGCCTTTTGCAGCAGCCACAACAGGCACACCCAGTCTGCTGCAACAGCTTCTGCTGCAGCTGCTGCTGGTCTGCCCAATGACTGATCGGCTGGCTTCGATGACAAACTTGCATCTGCGCTCTTGAGGAGCTTCACTCTGAGCAGCTGCAGCTGTGGATAGCATGAACTGGTAGCAAAGGTGACAAGGAGCCTGCTGAGAGCTTCAGCTGACTGCTGTACTGTACCTGTATTGTTAGACAACTGCCATTCAGCATGATGGGCCGCAGAGCAAGGCAGAAAAGACAAGGAAAGGAAAGACTACGTCTTTTGGCGTCAATTTAATGAGAAGCCAGTTATCATACCGGCCTGCCCAGGGCAGAGCAAGACATTCATATGAAGCTGTGTTGAGTGCCAGCATTCACTGCTCAACAAACAAGACAGACGCAAGCAAGATTGAATTACTTTATCAGTCTTAACAGAACTGAACAAGACAGTCCTAGATTCAACACCTGGCACATTGCATTGTTCAACAAACAATAAGCTGGAAGTTGTGCATGGCCATGCACGTGATTGCAGTTGGCTCGTATTACAGGCAATGGCTGTACAGCATCAACATAATAATAATAATAATTAAAACGTGTACTTAGCCAGCAGACATCAGGTACGTGCGACGCAAGTCAGTTCCCTCCATCAACATCTTGCCTATGAAAGCAAACACTGTGGGAAAGCGAACTGAAGGGTTCAACTGCTGCAGAACATCTTGCCTCTGAAAAACAAATAGGAAGCATACACTGAAGGATTCAACTCAAGATGGGGAGTCACCTGGGGTTTGACTATCGCCCTTGGATCCAGCATTGCCGGCCAACATAGCCCTGTGTGGAAACGCGCAACATTGTCATTAGCTGCTGGAAAGACTAGCAGCATTGACAAGCAGCCATTGACATGCAAGCATCGCCACCTCTCAGCATTGACGTGCAAGGGACAGTCAAGGGCAGCTTTGGGCTTGCATGCACAGAATTGCATCAATGTACAAAGAGCTGCAGTTTCGCTGTGAACTGCAAAAACTACAGCCTTGCGCACAGACCGAAGCATCACTGGTTGAAAAGCCGGCTTAGTAAGCCACTCACGTTTGTCTGACATCACACGGAGCCTTGCTAGACTTGGAGCAGAGCCACAAAAGCAGGCAACAGCAACAGCCGATGAAGTCTGACCAAGCTGAATGCAGTAACACATGTGTCAGGGCATATGTATATGCCTGACCTGATGCTGTTGTATTGCCCGACATCCAGGCCTTCATCTTCATGCTTTACAGGCTGACTCTCCTGCAAGCCATCAAGGCCACTGGACCAGCTCTTCACAACGGACTCCTCCTGGTCCTGATCCATATCTGCCAGAGAGTCAAACACAGAGTGTACAGCGTGAGACTGTGTAGCAGGGCCTCTCTTGGTGTTGTCTGACTGCATGCTCCCAGGTGGCGGCTGCTTCGACTGAGCCTGCACATAGTTCCATAGCCACATCAGACAGCCTGGTCTTGCATCAAGACAAAACGTCCAACTCGCTCCTTGTATCACACACTGTGTTACATCACAATTACAAAACCATTCATTATTACTAATAATACTGTTATTACTGTCATTACTATTCAGCATTCAGCACTATAGCAGTCCTGCTAACCTGCTGAGCTGTCTGTCAGCAGCCAATTGCCAACCCGCTGACATGTATACCTAACAGTGTTGTGTCTGTGTTGCCACTGCGCACCTGTCTGTCTGGACCAAACTTGGTCATTGTCTCCTGATGGAATTGACTGCCATCCTGATGATGACTGGACTGATAGGCTGACTGGGCTTGACTGATAGCAGGCTTGGGGTTGACAGACTGGATGGGGGGGCCGCCCCAGCACTGACTCAGGGCGCTGAGCATGCAGGAATCTATCTGGCGGCCCAGCTCGCCCTCGATATCATCACTGGCTCTGCACTCACAACAGGGGGGTTTAGTCACTACACTGCCCAATTTATGCACCCACTGCCTTCATATCACCTGCGCTGCCACATCACTCATCAGCTGTGCTCAAGACAGCAAGTTGGACAATGTGCCCAGCATTGTCACTTTGAAAATTTAACATGTAAGCAAAATAAGTGTCAGTAGACATGCACTGCTCATTGCAATGACATGCCACGAGACTGCTCAGGCCAAAGCTGGGGTCACAGTGACACATGCAACCTGCTTTTGACCCTGGGCTTGCATCTTCCAGCCGTGACATGTATACAGCAATCTATGTGTGAGCAATCCAGCTCCTAGCAGCAGCTACATCTGCATCTTATGCTCAATCAGGGTCCACTCAATCAGGGTCAACACAGCCTGGCCAGCATGCAGCATTTGAGCAAGGCAATGGACATAGTGGTTAGTCACCTGTATGTGATCTTGCCTTCCATTTGCTGCAGGGCAAGGGAGTGTACAGTGACATTGCAGACAGCCAAGTCGGGGGAAGCGAAGACCACTGGCTGAAAGGCATGCAAGCCTTGCTCAAGGCCAGATAGATGGTACCTCTGCTGAGCCAAGCATGTTAGCTGCAACTCAGCTGGAGGCTCGGATGACCTGCAAACTAGCAGCTCTTTATGTTGCGGTGTTTAGACCAAGCCATGCATTTGGAAGCATACAATGGCATGAATCCTGAGGCCTTGCCAAGCAGCACTGGCACAGGAACAAGCAAAGCTTGCATTGTGCTTGACAGGAGCAAGTGCGTAATATACAGGAGTAGTTTCTTGACATGTAGTCCTGACTTGCATGTGGTGCATGACAAAGCATGCAATGAGTTAGTTGTCAGCACTTTACCGAGCATGTACCAGTGGTTGGTACAAGAGCTCCAGCTTGAGAGTGCATTCCAAGCTTGTGGCATCCTGCATGCAACATGTTCAGTTGATGCACACCTCCTGACCCGTGGGCTTGAACTTACAGGTCTGGGTAGTGTAGCTTTTGACAGAGATCAGAAGTGCTGCAGGAATCTCTAAAGCTGAGGAGCAGGAGAGACAAGGTGCTGAGCAGGTTGTTACAGCAGCGTGCTGTACAGCAAACTCCTGCAAGGAAGTGTCATCAACGCAGTCAATGCAACCCAAGTTGCCACTGAGGGGAGCACCTGATCAGCGACTTGGTGCAACGCAAGGGATACAGTCTGGTCAAGAAGTACCTGCGTTGGGCACTAATCATGTTTTGGGTTTGTTCAAAGAATCAAAGCAGCTGGAGCTTGCCTTGGCAATACCTCTTGCTGAATATAGCGTACAAGAAAAACTTGGGTCCGCAAGCCGCTTTTCTCGAGTTGACGCCGCAAATGCAAGGGCGTGCTGGATAGGTTTTGTTGTGTGCCTTCAACAAAGGTCCAACTCAGCAGACAGCAAAAACTGTTTGACCTGCACCTTCTCAAACAGCGACTTACCGCACTCTTGTGCAGTAATGTTCAAGCTGGTGCTCATGGCGCAGGGCTCAATGCTCACCCTGACCGCATACCACCTGTAAAATATTAGACAGGATCGCTCACGGACGTTGCACGAAAACACGAGGACATCGTCCAGAGAACGCTCGCAAGCTCACCCCTGACTGTACAAATCCAGGTTCACCATTGAATGCAGTAAAACTGCAAGCTCCACGCGAGTGTCGCAGGTTGCTCGGCATGCCTGGCTAGACATCCTGCCGTGGTCGACACGGCACACACCCTCAACTATTTTCGTGCAATGCGCATTACAATATGTCGTTCAGGCCAGGCACAGCCATGTCCCTAGTGGGTCAGCTGCTGTGTGGCGATGCAGAGACGGATCAGGCTTTTTGGCATCTGAATACATCAGACAGAGGGCCTATGAGTCATCTTGGGGCACCATTAACAGTTGCAGCAGGCTTGCATCGGACCAGAGCTTTCAAAATAATACTGTTCCATTCAGTTCTCGCATGCGTAGGCCTCATATTGTGTTTTTGAAAGGGCTGCTAAGATCCCTCAGGGCTGCATGCTGCGTCATTTCACAAGACTGAAGCTGCATGCAGCAGGCGCAACTTTGCTCTATTGATACCAGGACCCAGGTCAGCTGGTCCAGCTTGGACGCAACATCAATTTTCATTCATTTCAATGGCATCTGCCTCATTCATGACCTTGCTGTGTCCAGTTGTCAGTTTAATCCCAGCCTGAAGCATCTATGTCTCAATTTTGTCCAGTTCTGCCAGCCTTTCTAGAACAACCTGCACAACGTCACACAGTGCATCAGTACAGGCAACAGCAGGGCGCCTGTAAATGACAGAAGCCAGTGTACGCTGCTCATGAGCGTGCCTATAAACAAGACTTGCCTTCTTGCTTGTTTCTTGCAGCTCGCCACCCATGATGAATTCATCCAGCAACAAGTACACCTGCAAACCGTTTACATGTTGATGTTCTGCACCTGAATTGGAGAGCCTACTTTGATGTATCCACAGGCAAACAAGAACCTAGTCTGATGTACTGCGCTGCACAGACAACTTCTTTTGCCGTTGGGTGCTGCATGCACTGTATTCAACATTTGTGGTCCAGTCTCTTCCAGCAGGTTTATGGATCACCTTGTGGAAGTTGAAAACCAGGTCCAGCTCACACACATTGCTAAAGTAGTGGTCAAGTATCTCCACAAACAGGTGGACACTCTCCAGGTAGGCAAGCTCATTGTCTGTGACGTCAACACACATGGAAAAGAACAGACCCGCATACCGCCGGTATATCACTTTGTTGGTCTTGAACTGCAGATGATCCCAGGCTAGTCAGTAAATCATCAGCAGCTGTGACCCAGGCTCATATGGCCTTTAGACCATCACGCCCCTTCTTACCTCTACAAAGTTTGTGAACTTTGGATCTCTCGTGGCTATAAGTCTGTGCACCTCGTACTCAAGACTGTGCTTCTCCGAGTCATCCAACGGAATGTAGTACTTGGCAAGGCGTGTTTTTCCTGCTCTGTTCTGGAGCAGTATGAACCTAATCATCGTGTGTGCTGTGTGTGTACTCTTGAAGTTCTGACGGTGCAATCACCGCTTGTATGCAGCAGCCGGTCAACCCAGTGGACATGCAGAGCAAAGTGGCCTAAGTCCAGAACACTGTGCAGCCAAAGCTTGAGAAGGGGTCATCAAGCCTCACGACCGCCACTTTCTTTACCTCCACAAGCAAAAGACGTCAATGCTGCACAACTCCTACGCATCAGCAGATGGGATAATCCTCTGCTTTATATCAGGCACTTGGTGTCGCTAGACGTTCGGTAATCGTTGTCTCGACACTTGCACTTCGCGGGGATTATAATTTCGTTAGACTCGCACCAAAAAGGCTTCCACTTTCAGCCAAATATGAATACTGTGTAACAGCCTAGTGTGATGCTATCTGCGCTTGCACACATGTGTCACACAGAATGTACCACCTGCTCGTTGACAAATTTTCAATGACCACGCGGGGCATGGCCAGCTTTGGCATAAAAAGTGTCAGAGTTTGTCACCCACAGCACCAAATCTTGCTACACTTGTAAGCTGTCCCATTTGTGATTGCATCAAGTGGTGTGGTAAGTCTAGTCTGGGCAGATGTACAGCATAGATTGATCTTGAAATGGCAGTGATCTCACTTGTGCCTGTTGAAATCGGTTTGCAAAGCACAATTGCCCTGTGCGTCAACAATGAAAGGCACAATTGCCCTGTGCGTCAACAATGAAAGGTCTTGATGTGCCCAGTCTATGACATAGTGGGGCGCTAAACCCTGACTGGCTGCCATATCGAAGTGGACACAGCAAGACTCCCCATGCAGCGTTTGACATAAAGAGCAGACCTGGGCAGTCAGAATGCCTGTCATCAGAGAAATAGCAAAACCGCATCAGAAAGCAAGCAGTAGCATAACTTGCAGCTGGTGGAAGCAACAGAATAGAACAGAACAGAACACGCAGATTGCAGTACAGTCTGTGATATACTGTGGGAAGTTTGGTGCCAGAGTAAAATCTGAATCACATGCAAACTGTAGCATTTGGCGCTATACCCTGCGTGGCTGCGTTGTAGTACTGTACACAGCAAGACTCCTCATGCAGTGGGAAATCAGAAGTCATGACATCAGAGATAAAGTTGAAAGCAAGCAGTGGCACAACAATAATAAGTGTGACTGATGCGAGCAACAGAATGGAGCAGAACAGAATATGCAGAGTGCAGTACAGTCTTTGACATGCTGAGGGCAAGTTTGGGTGCTGCCAGAGCACAATCTGAATCACATTCAAGTCATCGCATTCTGGTATGAACCGCACATACTTACTTAAGCTTAAATACTTTATGAAGCAACATGTGAGTACTGCAGGAACCAAATAATCAGACATAGACTGTTTATACACTCAATCAAAGCAGTATAATATGAAAGTGCCCAGTGATCAAGAGAAAAACAGAACAGATAGGATTGCGTTCTATTGCTAAAGGCGCCTAACAGTACTATCTCAGAGTTCCTCATGTTGCAGCCTTGAACTGAATGTTTATTGCTGAGTCTACATAGCAGTATCTCATATTTATACCTTCAACTACAAAGCAACAGCCAATAGCAGCAAGGCTGCCAATAGCTCACTCTCGCTCAAGGGGTCAAAAGAAAAGAAAATGACGGCGTCAGTACTAAGCAGTGATCATATCCAGATAACAGATTCTGTAACAGAGATCAGTGTCTCTATCTCAATCAGTAGCACCACAGGTGGGTATGCACATACGTACGCCTATACACCAGCATTAGTCATGTCAACCAGAAGCATGAGAACAAGGTTTGAGCTCTAAAATGTGAGTCAACACCCTGATGCCTCAAAATTGTGCGACAAAATAATGATCATCTCAGTATCAATTCAATACCAGACAGACAACCCTGACAGAAAGGGTGGATTCAAAAGCCACACAGGGGAGGGTGGCATGGTCTTCATGAACAGCATCACCAGATTGCATAGTGATCAAAATGATGACAGCACCAAAATGGAGGTCATTTTCTGCTTGAAATCCCGGGAAGTCTCCAATCTGCAACCTGGTAAAAGGCAGGCAGAGGAGGGGCAAAATAAAAATAGAATGGAGGGGCAAAATAAAAATAAGAATGCGCTAAAATGGCAATGAAGCTAAGCCTTGCTGTAACATATACCATCCGTATAGCCTGAATCCGTAGTGTTCTGAACCAACCAGCAAGGCAGAAATGGCACCTCTTCTACACAGATGTTTTCCTACTCCTTGCAGAAGCAGCTGTCAATGTAATCCTGAGAGCTGTCATCAACCCAAAAGGAACAATCATGCGTATAGCAGTAACATCAACCATGAATATAAACGAACATCTCATGAACAAGTGATGCTGTGGTGTTCCGTACACTAAACAAACAGTGAATACATGCGGCTGTGTCGGAGTGCATATCAAGCTGACATGTCACTGAATAAGGCATGAGCACCACAGATTGATGATTCAATATCATCAGTGGCCACAAGCTGGCATGTGAGACTATCACTGTGAAAGTTGACTCAGGCTGGTTGGAATCTCCTGCACATAAACCTGTGCAGGAAAGCAGGCTGCCAACAAACTGACTATGTCATGTATATCCAAGTTGGACATAATGAGAAAGAAAAGAAAAGGTTACGCTTTTCAGCGATCATAACGGGAGCCTCCTAAGGCAGCAGCCCGGAGCTCATAATGAGAAAAATATACAAATTTCAGCATGCTCACAGCCAGTATGCATGTGCATCTGAAGCACACCCTGAACAGGCCACCGACAACTCTGGCAAATTGCTGTTCCGTATCTCAGGGGTATGCACTGTTGCTCCACAACTAAATTAGAAGGCTCCTTTCCAGCTTTGACGGGCTCTTGCAGTGGCCCTGGGGATTTAGTGGGCCATGTCAGCGACCGCTGCCCCAGGGCTGCGAGCTGCTGCCCCATGCTCCAGGGCCAGTGTCGCCATGCTGGGGGCTGTTGCAATCAGTTGACGGGCCACTGCCCTGGGACTGAGGGCAGGCACTCCAAGGCCAGGGGTGTCTGTAGAAGGGCCGTAGGCCAGGGGGTGGGGGGGCCTCAAGAGGCATGTCAAAGGTGGTCAGGAACAAGGGCCGCTGCTGGCTGCCTGAAAAGTATGAGCTCTGCTGAGGAGACCTATGGCTTGAATCCAAGCTCTTGGCGCCTGCAGACAGGATTGATGCTGTGTGAGGTGCTGCTGACTCAGCGACGTGGAAGCATGCTATACTAACTTGCATAAGTGACGTGTGTACTTGAAGCCATGAGCAGATCTAACCCATGGGTTCAGATACCCTGAAAGCCTAAAACCAATGTAAAATGCTATGCCTGGGCGCTCACAGCACCAAGATGCAACTGTGACCTCTGCATTCAGCCTCTAAGACGTACCTGATGAGACTTCTGTAGCAACTTCTGGATGGCAGGCGTATGGCCAGTACTGGCCTTGCACAGATGCTGGTGAGTCAACATGCTGCAGTAATGCTGGTGAGTCATCATGGCGCAGTAATGCTGGTGAGTCATCATGGCGCAGTAATGCTGGTGAGTCATCGTGGCGCAGTGGTGCCTGACCTGGTCCCGCAGTGACTCTGGGAATCTTTAGCGGTCTGATGGCGAGACCATGTGCTGTACTATGCATCCTGTCAAACTTGTGAAGCTGATCAAAACAGGCCCCTGCTGCAAAGCATGACAGAGCGTCAGGCATAAGATCGCATGCTCTGCTGCAGTCCTTCTGGTTTGTGAAAATCGGTGTGAAACTAGATTAGGTTAGATAGGACTATCAGATCCTGTCAGAGCAGGGGCGCCCAAGTTATGAATGTACCCTGGGGCACCCCAGGCCTGCAAGACCATCCATGCAACTTCAGATTGTGAGCAAGCCCATGTGAGCCGTAAGCAAAGCAAGTAGATCTTCAAGGTAGTGGGCAGCACATGCATATGCGGTACAGCTCAGATGCAACTGTTGCAGCTGGCCAAATTGCTCAAGGACAGCGCATAATTACAAAAACCACGTTTTTGTTGGAAAACCATGATTGTGCTTCTTAAAGTGGGTAATAATTCCTGCCTGTTGGACGACAGGTGCGTGGTAAGACAGCGCATAACATCCAAATGACATCTTATAACATATGTGTAGGTTTGCAATAAGATGTATGTCACGCAGACCGTTGCATGGACCACCTGCACAACAGACATGCTGTGAAGTGGCACACTCACATTTTTGGCAGTTCCGTACCTGACCGCTTTGGTCTCTGTGTGAGCTCAGCTCCAAAAGCAATGTCATCCTGCCACAGTGGGACAGCCTGATCTGCCACATTGCTTACCAGTTGCTCCTGTGACTGTGAGTGCAAGCCCTTGCCCATGAAGTCAGGCTGAGGCCCCAAACTTGATAGCTTCCTCTTCTCACCATGCCTGGGCCCTGTCATGTACGTCCGAGCATCTCTTCCCGCAGAATGTGTGTGACCAAGCAAGCACAATCATGTTTAGATCAACAAGGTGATGTTGGCAGGCGTACAGACATGTCAGTGTGTGATTGAAGGCACCTTGACCCGTGGCATCTACAGCAACTGCCATGACAGGCTCATCATGCAGGTGCTTGCTGATCAGTAAATTGCCCTGAAATACATCCCAAACAGCAACTTCTCCATCCTCACAGCCAACGAGAGCATACAGTGTATGTCGTGCTGTCTGATTGAAAAGCTGAACAGCCATGCACATTCCATGTTTCACTCCTTCTGGCTGGTGCAGCTGCTTCATTGGAGCACCTGTCTGCACCAACACATGCAACTTCAGCAGGCAGACACTCAGAGCATGGTGTTGTGTTTGGTGTGTTTATGCGGTCCATGTATCATGTAAACAACGCCCAGTAATCTTTTATTTTGCCAGGGATTGTCAATGCAGCATTCAACAGCAAAAGTGCTCAGCAATAAATAGGGTCACCTGCAGGTTCCAGATTTCCAAGACAGCAGGGTCGTGACCTGCAATTGCAACCAGTGCTGCACTTGCAGTCTCAACAGTGGTATGCTCCTCTGAACATGTGCTGCTTGCTGGTTCAGTACGCAGCTGGGTGCAATTGGCCATGTCTGACATTGCTGCAGGTGCATTGATGATGTGCTGAGGTGTTGGAGCTTCTGCTTGCAAGATAGGACTCATGTCGTCAGGGCTGAATTGTCTGGCCTGCTGCTGCAGCAAGTTTCTGGCAGGGCCCTCAGGCACGTAGATAGCCATGCGGCAAAAGTTGTAAGAGCCTGTCTCAATGACTTGCAGTGGCTCCCTGCACGTGTGGAAACATGTTGAACAGGCCTGTTGACCTAGCGCAGAGCTGGCGATGGCAACATCATTTGGTGCAATGCAGTTTGATTGTAGTCAAGCAGCATCTGATTGTCTTGCTGTATACCTTGACAAGGTGCCTTCAGCAGACACATTCCACTGCTTGATTGCTCCATCCCGGCCTTGGCTGAAGCATGACAGCTGTCAGTGCTCAGCAGGTTGAATGAGCATAGCCAGATGTGTTGCGCGCATTCTTACCTCAGTAATGTGCTATGGTTGCAGGTCAAAAAATGCAGTGCTGTAATTCCGGCATGTGTGGCATGAAGCCTGCATGTGTGCAGCTCAGGCTTCATGTGCTGCATTTGTTACAGACTTGCCGTCAAGACCTAATGCGTCTGCGCACCGCTGCGACCACAGTGCTCTTTCTGTTGTCAAATCCCAAAGCTTTGCTTCCCCATCAGCATCCCTGCCCCGCAGACAAGCAGATGAAGGCCATTCTGCCAGCAGAGCTCTGGTGGAGCACAGGTGGAATGCTCGGGCAAGATAGCTTACCCGGAATACAGCAAGTCCTTTTTTGGGTGACAGCAGAGAGCTTGAACGTCTGTGCGGTGCTCTCTGAGCACTGATGAAGGCCCAGGAGATCTTTTCGGAGCCATGAAACGCTTGAACACTCGCAAAAAGGGGTAAGACTTGGCGAAACGTCGGGACACAGAAGAAAGTGTGCATCAGTTCTGCAGCATGCATGATCACATCAGCTCTGCCCGTTCGATTTGCATTCAGCAGACTGCTAGGCTGTAGAAGCTCCAGTGATCTTGCGCTTGTGCTATCCAGAAGTATTCAGCGTTTTGGCCATGCGCATTGCGCAATCACCATTCATGTGATGCCAAAACCCTATACAAGTGCACAGATGGGTTTTGTGTTGCCAGGCATTCATCTGTCTGCTCAGGCCGTCACTTTGAGAAAACTTGTGTTTGGAGCGTGTTAGTGACTCTCGATTGGCTTCGCGTCTTCCGCTGCATAAAGTAAACTTGCTGCCACACCAGCACAATATATGTCAGCTTCAGAGTCTCAGTCGATGTCAGAACCAGACTCTGAAGAAGTCTCTGGCAGCGGTGACGAATCAATGGAAGAAAGTGGAGAATCAGGATCTGAAGAGGAGCAAGAGATCCTCGAGCCCAAGGTTCTTCCAGCAAGGGGCACCCGCGGCAACCGCATGAACACACTGATCGCCGAGGAGGACTCAGCCGATGAGGAGTTTTGGCAGCAGGAGTTCTTCGCAGAAGAGGGCAAAGATCAAGAATACGAGAAGTCATCCGAGGGGGAAGACGAGGCGGACACAGACTTCTCAGAATCGGTAGGGTTGATACCGACCGTGATCTTTTGGCTCTCAATTCGCTGGAAGAAGCTATGGCACTTGCTTTTTTTTTGAATGCATCCCTCCTCCTCAAACTGCACCAACCATCATTGTGTGACCTGTAGGAGTCAGATAGCGACGAAGAAGACCCACAAGAGCAGAAAGAATCTGTCAGGACCTCAAGGTCAGTTTGTACGGTGCACTTTTGCAAATTGCACAATTTGATCGCATCTGGCGTTGACATCCAGTCCACAACAATTGCTTCGATGTTTATAGGCACAAACCTCTGAAGCCACCAGGTTCAAAGAAAGCGTCTGTCACGAAACCCAAGCAGCCTTTGTCTGAAGAAGCCAAAGCGCTGCAGGCAGACCTAAAGGCTGAGAGGTTGGCACAACAGGCTCTGCCTGGCGAAGCCCCTACTCTGCGTCATTCTACCAGGATACGAGTTGAGGAGGCGCAGCAAGTCAGGCAAAGGGCTGAGAAGGTGTGGTTTTTGTTGACCTATGCGTTGTTTGCAATGTTGAGATTGCTCACCACATCTTGATGTTGTCTTGTCATTGATATTGTGCAAACATGCAATGCGCCTCCCAACCATCACAGTGCCTAGACAAGACAGCACTGGGACAAGAGGATGCGCAAAGTAATGACAGGGTGTCCTTTTTGGTAGATGGGTCTCGATGCCTCTTTACTTCTGTGACACGACGGAGCACTTGTGCTTTGGGTCTTTCTTGTCAACATCTCATGCTTTGCTTTCAATTCCTGTTGAACTCTGAACTACACATTTGCCATCTTGCTGCACCTCCTTGCTGCATTTGCTCAGCCTTGCTGCATGTTAGCACTGTCAGATCATTGCCCAACAAAACATCTGTTGTACAGGTGAAGCCAAAGAGGGTGCGGCCACAAGTGGAACTAAGGCCGCTCACTCAAGATGAGTTGCTGGCCGAGGCAGCTCGCACTGAGTTGGACAACCTGAGGGACTTAGAGCACATGGTTGCTCTGGAAGAGGCCACCAGAAAGAAAGCCATGTACAAAAGAAGCAAGTACTCTGGACCTATGATACGGTTTCACTCCAAGAGGGTAGAGGAGGTTGCACTGGTAAGCCTTTGCACCTGCATTTGGTGTTGTGTGCATGAGCTCAAGCTGACAGCACATTTTGTGTAGCAGGGAGCAAAGCTTTCCATCAATGTGCACTTTTGCTGAACTGTTTGGTCCTCAGACATCCCGTAGTGCTTGGCTTTGCTTTCTGACACTGGTTCTACAGTCCTTGGCTTGTCTGTCTGTGCACATTCTAGAACAAGCCTGGAGTGCCGTTTTTGCATAAATGATGACACACGTTAAGTTGACTGATCACTTGGTTGCAGACAATGGTGGAGGTAGTGAACATGCTCCCACCCCCCCACATGCTTCCTATGAAGGCACCAAAGCCACCTGCACAGCTCCGCTGCGCAATCACTGGCAAGGCAGCACGCTACAGAGACCCTGTCAGCGGGTATGGGTATGCAGACTTGGAGGCTTACAGAGAGCTGAAACAGCGGTTGCAGAATGAGAAAAGGGGAATCATGACTGGCAAGCGTACCAAGAGACAAGCCATCCGGGCTCCCAGCGTGCCTCACTCTGCACAGCAAGGCATGTCAGATAGTGATGCTATACACCACACTGGCAGTGGTGCAGTGCAAGATAGTGGTACAGTGCAAGATAGTGGTGCAGATACATTGCCAGAACCAGCATCTGCTGCAACAGGAATGCCAGTAGCAAACACAATTGCTGCACAGGCATCAGCTTCACAGGCGCCAGCTTCTGTCACCAATGTTGCTGCCACCTCAGAGGTTCGTGCCTTAGCACCTACTGCTACAGATGCTGCTGGTCACAGCAAACCTTTGCTACCTGGTACAGCAGGAACACCAGTATCTGATATACCTGATGAGACCGCAGTTCATGCTGCTTCTAAAGATAGCAACCCTGCAAGCACTGCTGCCATCAGTCATATCACTGGTGCCTCAGAAGCAGCAGCTACGCACGTCTCTCCTCATGGTAGTAATACTGCTGCTGATAGTAATGGAGCTGCAGCCAGTGCAGCAGCTGACTCAACAGCTGTGCAAGATTGCACAGCTCATGCGGCAAGCCCTGCACCTAACAATGCAAGCCCTCCAGTAGAGACCCCGCCCAAACAGGCAACAAGCATAGCCTCGCCTGGTAAGCTGGCAATGCTCTGCTTGAGTACAGTGGTGAAGATCTCCACTCTCAGATTATACTCAGGCGGACCCCTCTTGTGCTTTGTAGGTGTGGCAGGCAGCATTGAGCAACAGATTGCAACCTTGCTGCCGTCTGGTGTGACTGACATGGAGCAATGAAGATTGCTGCTGCTGCTGTTTCCACTGTGTTGCTAGGTCTCAGCTACAGATTCCTGTACATCAGACAGCTAGATCATGTCATGGCTTTTTAGTATCTATATATGTATAACTCACACTGCTGTGTACCGTAGTGTTTTGTCTAATACAGTATGGTGTTGTGTATAATAAATGTAGTGTACAATATTCTTGTGTGCTGTAGTGGACTGTGTAAAGTTGTGCACCATGTTTCACGATTTGTAAAGAGTCATTCGGGAGGAAGGCTGTGGCACCCCAATTTGACGATCTTGTATGCACATATACCCATGTCCATAGGAATACCTGACAAGAATATGTATACAAGGATTTTTATCAAAGCAGAAGCCCGTCAGCATAACAAATCGTCAGTCGAGCATTGGTTTCTTTGACATTCAAATCAGCAAAGCAACTTTCTCAATTGTCTTTCAATGTGAAGCCTGCACAGTCGACGGAAAGGATGCAAAGTCGAATGTTTGAAGCTTCAGCCAGCCTGCATAACTTCTCACAGGCTCACATGAGCATGTTCAATGGTGCCTAGATCTAGCGAAAGTTGTGTACAGGAGCCTACAACAACACAAGATAAATGCCTTTACTATGGCACACAATGCAGCACCAAAGACATAAATATTGCATGACTGTTTCAGGTAAGTTTGCAAACACCACAGCGCTACAAGGGCGTGCCTGCACATGCTAATGACTCAAGAATTGTGCTGCTCAGACAACTAACTACACTACGAGCAGCCATTGTCACACGCCATGGCATGCACACATGTCTTGCTCTTTGAAGCCCCAAGTGATGTATGCAGAGAGCATGCAAAGCTTATGTGTCAGATCAGCCTCTGCCACGGCCCCGACCCCTGCCCCTGCGCCCACCCCTGCCACCACGGTTGCAGGGGTGGGCGCGGTTGCCCCCGGGAGCCCGGCCCCCTCTGGCGCCACCCCTACCTCCACCCCTACCCCCTCTGCCACCCCCTCTAGGCATGAAATCATTGGGCTGTCTAGCATTCTTCTCACCCCACTTTGGAAATAGCTTGCATACGCACTTCCTGATGCTGAAGTTGTCATCAGTTCCATCTTCACGCAACAGGTAAAAGCAGGTGGATGTCATCTGTGCATGCTCGCGTACTTGCAAAGCTCTGATTCCTGGACCAATCTGCATCAATTTGTTCAAACAAAGATTGTCAATTGCTGGTTTTGCTCTGTGAAAAATGTATTGGTCAGAATGGATGCAAGTTGCGCAAGATGCAAATTTGTACATACCTTTGTGTCTGGCTCTGGATGACCTTTCTTGACCAAGTCTAGCACAATGTTGTGTTCATACTGCAGCAATGAAACCATGTTGCACATGCTGTCCATGTCAACACATGCTGGTGTTGTCAAGCCACATTGCACATACCTCATTCAGATCTTGATCATGCCTAAGGTCATGAACCAGGTCGTGAAAGTACTGGAAAGCTTCGTCACCACCTTTGAACGTCTTGTAGCCAAGAGTCTGAGGAGGGTCTGACTCTGCTGCCGCTTCTGATGACATATTCGCATCACCATCAGCGTCTTCTGACTTTACTTCTGTCTTAGTCTCTGGTGCTGAGGTCTTGTCTTCCTGCTTTACTGCTTGTGCTGCGTCGTGAACCTCGTTGACAGTTCCGGTCGTGCCAGCATCTGATGCGGCTGGCTCGCTGGTAGCTGGTGCTTGTTCGTGCTCAGTTTTGACTTTTTTAGCTGCAGGCTGGGCCGCTTCACCGAGTGTATCAGTGGCCGTTGCAGCAGTTTCGTCTTCGGCCTTCCTTTTTAGAGCACTAGTTTCCACCATGCTGCAAGCAGACCAACGAATGGTGACCAATGCCCGAATCAGAGATGCACAGTTTGCCGAGACCTAAAAGCCGTGATGTTGATGCTGCCCCATGGCGATGCTTGGCTGCTAGTTCAGATAGGGCTTGACTAGGGCAAAGCAGTCAAATGCTGCCTTTGCATTCTCCCAACTTTGGTTTCGACGCTGGTCAATCGTAACGGCGCGATTCAGCAGCAACAAAGTCTGCGGTTCACGAAACGATGCAGATTAGGCAATGCGAATGATCGATGGAGAGGGAGGCGTTGGATAAAGCCGCTATCAAGTTCTCCCTTGACCTGCACCCCTCAGCAACTGCAGATGTCATGGAGGGTGTGCGAGACCAGCTCAATGCAGTTTTACTGAGGTATCGATTCTGCGCAGCAAGTTGCACCTCAACAGCATGTTCTGCTGTCATGGAAACAGAACTGCAATTTTCTGTTCCTACAGGTATAGCACATACTTGGAAGGCGTTTTGATTTCTTACACACAGCCTAGGATTCTCTCACAGCAGGTGGGGGGTTTTGGCATAGCATTGCAGCACACCTGACTTGCAAACATGAAGTGCATGCTGAGCAAGTGTTATGGTGCAGGCGCGAATTCACCCATACTTCCCATACTTTCATGTCGATGTCCTCGCAGATTGTGTGTTGTTCAAGCCAGCTGCTGGTCACATTCTAGGTAAACAAACTGGCCCTCAAGGCTGTGGCTTTGTCACTTCAGCAGCTACTTATAGCCTTTGGCTCACTTAGCAAGAGCTTGCCTTCTTGCAGATGGCAAGGTTCACATGGTCAGTCATGACTTCATCGGATTGCTGGTCCTGGGTCTGTTCAATGTCTCCATTGGACGCCAACACATACGAGCAGATCTGAACTACGATGCCATCGTAAGCCACCTTTTGTTCCTCAGTTGCTCTGCATAACCAACTCCCCATGCAATTTGCTGTCTTGCAAACTACAGTCAGCAAAAGCTCTCTGCACCGGGTACCAGGCATATCAACTTGGTCAGCACAAGCCAACTGATCCCCATTCCTGCATGCAGGGAGACTGCTGGCAAAGTTTGAGGCATGAGGACCACCGCATTGCCGTCGGCACAGCCCTGCGTTTCAAAGTTGACAAGTGAGCTGCCACTGCCATTTTATACTCTGGCTAGAGCTTTGTAGCTGATGGTCACATGCTTTGTTGCCATCCAAGAGCTCTCTGTGCACAGAGCTGCAGCTGCAACCTGTGCATCCTCACCCCTTGCAATGCCTGCAACACTGCACTGTGCCCTGACAATGCCAGTCGGCTTTTCAGGCACCATCTGTAATGGCTGCAGTCAGATTTCAGCAGCATTGCTGTTGCTGCAGGGTAGATATTTTGGCCTTTCAATGTTTCACCCTATCAGTAATTCAGCCTTTCAATGTTTCAGCCTTTCATTGTTTCAGCCTTTCATTGTTTCAGCCTTTCAAAGTTTTCCCCTGCAGGGTAGATGATGAGAGTGAGTTCTTTACTCTGGCGGGCTCCTTGCTGGTACCAGGCACTGGAGATGTCACCTACCTCAGCCAGCAGGCCAACATGACAAACAAGAAGCGGCGCCACTCTGAGGCAGCAGCCACTGATGCACCTACTGCAGCAGCTGCTGCTGCACCCATTGCTGCAGCTACAGCCGCAGCTGCTGCCAAGACCCCAGCTGCAGCTGCAAGAACCCCACCTGTGTCTGCGCAAGCTGCCAAGGCAACTGCAGTGGATGCGTCAGCTATCAAAGCAGATAAGAAGGCTGCAAAGGCAGCTGCAAAAGCAGCTGCAAAAGCAGCTGCAAAGGCAGCTGACAAAGAGCCTGCCAACACTGCAGCCACTGCTGCTGCTGCTGCTGCTGCTGCTCCAAACGGTGGTGATGGCAGGGCCGAAGCTAGCAGAGATGGACCAGGCAAGTGGGGTGTCACATGAGATGCAGTATGGCAGCACTCAGCCAGCCCTCGTTGTAGTAGAACACCTACGACATGCATATGGAGCTTCTACATGCATGCTGACACGTTTTGCAGTAACACTTTCCGATGTACACACTGATCCCGGCAGGTTACCGAGCTTTGCTGAAGAGTGCAGTTTTGAGAACTGGTCATCAGGTTCGTACCACTAAGAAAACACGCCCTCCCTAGATTGCTGAACAAAAACCAGCTGGTCTTAATTGTGCTAGGACGTGTCCTGTACAGCTCGAACAAACAATATGAATGGATCAGACATGGCTCATCAGTGCCAAACGTCATTTGAGTGCGCAGTTGTCATATGAATGCTTGCACGCACATCGAATTCGACTTATCTTTCAAGTGACTTGTCTCACATAGGCAAAAATGACAAGCATTGTCTGAGGTACTGCAAGTCTCTTTGTATGCTTAAACATACCACATGACGTGACTCCAATCCACAACCCATATTTGTTCACTCTGCCACATCACATCGCTTGCAATGAGATCTCAGTCTAGACTACCATGCAAGACTGCACCTGAAATCGTAAATGATCACACATCTGATAAAATCATTTGAACGTTCCTAGACTTCAGCTGATGATACACTTCTAGGAGGTAAAGTTGAGAGTCCAGACTGTAAGGTGCTTCGTGAGGACTGACATCGATCTCCTGTAGAGATTTCCACTTCAAAATACTTTTGATTTCAGGTCCAATGACTATTGGTGGCTCAATGTCATTGAGATGTAATGTAAAGAGCTGTGACAGCTGCATAATTGCCAAAGGAAAAACAGCAAGCTTGGAGCATGTAAGCTGCAAAGATGTAATTTGTGTCAGCTTAGCAAACCAAGCAGGCAGCTGCGATTGTCCCAGTCCAAAAAGATCCAGGTTACGTAACTTGGGGTAGTTGCACAATTGCTGAGGCGGCTGGCAGTCCAGATCCATCAAGGTGACTGCTTGAAGCTCTGGCATGCACAAAGGCCAGTCACCCTGCCGCAAATTGCTGAGATGGAATGAATTGAAGCAAAGGGTGACTAACCATGTTGCACATGACAAATTGGACATCACCAGCAGGGGGTTAATGCTTTCCTCGCCTATCATGTGCAGTTCACGCAACTGTACAGAGTCACCCTGAGGCAAAGCAATTGTTTGCAGCCTGCTAAAGATGTCCCCAATGCTCAGGCAAGTCAGCTGGGTACAGCAGCTCAGATTCACAGTCTGGGCTGTTCCCATGTACAAGGTCAGCTTCTGGATGTTTGTGAGACTGGATGCTCGGAGAGGGCCCCCCGCGTAGCTCCCTAAAGACAACGTATGAAGCTGTCTCAGATGCTTCAGCTCTGTCAGATTTCCAACTGCTGCATTGTCTCTTAGGGACAGCTCTGTCAGCCTGGTGAGGGCACTCAAGTGCTGAACACCATGCAGTTGCAAAGGGCCTTCTGAACTATAGATTACTGCACGCCATTCTGTGAGAGATGCTGCCAGCAGCTGGCAAAACCTGAAGGACTGCAGCATACTGTGGGACCCTGCAAGCATCTGACAAGTCTTTGGGGCCAAAAACACATGGTTTGCATTGAGCCACAGCATAGCCATCGCCTGTGCGTGCAGAGTGCAAGTAAAGTGCAAGAGCTCTCAGGTGATTGCAGCTACCTGTCAGCAAAGCAAGTGGTGTTTTTGGGACACCAAGCCTGCCAGAGCCGCTAATCGCCAACAAAACTCCCGCAAAAAGCCAGCCTTCCTGTGCCGACGTGTTTGTAATGCTGACTCTATCTGCTCCTGGGGCCCTCAGCTGCAGCCATTCTAGAAAGTCAGCTTCAGGCCGCATATCTGGATCAAGTGCTTCGCTGATGCCGAGGCTTGTATCGTCAGCCCGGTAGCTATAGATTGTGATTGGTGAGGCCTTCAAGACGCCGGGCCCATCAGCGTGCTTTCCGATATGAATGCGGAGATGTCCCCAAACGCCGCCCGCTGAGCTGCTGGAGGTCGTTATGTCTTGACGGGCTGCAGGTCGCAACACACTTCTCCAAGCACGACACACCGCTTCGCATGTCATCTTCTGCTTAAATGCGACTTGAGCAAGGATAGGCTGCAGCAACGCTATGGGTAACACTCCGATATCTGTCACTTGCGGTTTTGCCTTCTTTTCCCAGGAACGATCGGCTGCCGAAACGTGCAATCCAGCTTGCTTGGCACGCAGATCATATCGCGCAGCCATTGTCGCAACGCAAGCCGTTGCTGCGTCCCAGGTTGTGCCCAGGCTTTTTGCTTCTCAATATGGTTACTGTAACAGGCAACTGCAGCAGCAGTCTGTTGATTTCAAATTCTTGGGTTGTGTACAGTAGGGCCCGTAAGCCGGACCAGCAACATGTACGAGCTTCGACGGTAATGGACGTCATGAAGCCCTGCTGCTGGACTGCTGCTGACTTGGTTGTCTGCCATGGGAGCCTGCTTGATCCTGCTGAGAAGTTGGCTTGCTGTCGTGATGGGATTGGCATGCATCATCAGCTTGCGCATGTCTGAAGACTCACGTGCAGGGAGAGCGACTGTGCTCACACTCTGCAGGCTGCCGAGGTCAGCAACTGCTTGTTCCTCTATGCAGGGGACCTCGCTATTGTCGATGGCAGGAAATGGGGACCTCGCTATTGTCGATGGCAGGAAATGGCGTTTCTGCATACCCGCCATATAGTCTGAGGGGCGGTTGGCGATGGGGACGAGCGGGACAAGCAGCTGTCAGCTTGGCTTGAGGAGTGCAAGCTGGATTGCCAAACTTGCTGCCTCTATGCACATCATCTGAGTGGTTTTGGAACGTGTTGGATGGCAAGCAGCCATTTGTTGGTGTGGTCCAAGCATGAGTAGGCACGCTGTGGGTGCTGCGCACTATGCTGGTCATGGTATGGTGTTGCCAGCTACTTCAGCTGTGGGAGCCGTTTGAATCTGAGCTCAAGTCGAAGCAATCAACAGCTTTGCCTGGAAGCGTGACCAAACTTATTGGCTGCAGCAGAAAACAATGCCAGTATCAGTAATGGCAACAGCTGTCACAGCAGATAAGCAAAGAGCTTTACATATGGTAACATGCAGTACTGCTGTTGGCAAGCAACAGTTGGGTGTACCATGTTTGCCCTGAATCTTGCAAAATTCTATTCAAAGATTGTATTGCAGGCAGCTCACAACTCCGACGAACGGGCAGATAGGTCGAACTTGTGTTGACCCGGAAAATGTATATCGTCATGCACTCGAACAACCGATCCACACATACCTTGCCGACGGACGCAACACACGACTGCTCCATGCCGCCAGAAGCTTAAGCTGATATGTGTATCTGCATATATTATGTGTCAACTAGCGGCGGGGGCGGGAGCTTGGAGCGATTCACGCGCCGTCAGCTGATTCCAGATTCTGCGCACGGACGTTTTCAATAAGCACTAATCGTTGAAGCAGGGCATGGTCACTTGCAAAGTAAAAAGCATGCACAGCGTTGTTGATTAACCATGTACTCGTATGTTCAGCAAGCTGCGCCACAACCATGACATGATTTCGACATTGCAATCTGTGAGATGCATCGAAACTTCCCAAAACAGCCGTGCGGTCCTGGCATTGGTTGTGCTTTGCAACTGTCAAACCTCACATGCAGATCGTGCGCCCGGGAACCTGTTGCCGTCCAGCAGCATCCTGCAGGGTGGGCTCGACCACATTCGCTCTGGCTACGTTTCCAGCCACAAATGTGCTCACACACTGGAAGGGACAGACTGGACGACAGCCACGTGGATATCCAAAGCAGTTAGGCACCCACAAATTCTGAGGGACTGAAGGGTTCAACTTTCAACTCCGTAGTACTGCAGTAGTGCATGTGGCTCACGTGCGTGATGTCATCCCCCCAATGACCTCATCAATGCGTCATTTTCCTCGTTCAGCAATCTGCTCAGCGTGACTCTTCGGCAGCTCAGCTTGAGACATGTGTGTGGCTCTGCTGACTTGTTGCGACTCTTGCATGACATGCCAGGCCAGCCAGGTCAGCCAGGTCTGCAGAGGTCTACCAGATTGCGCTGTCTTTCTGGCTGAACAAAAGTCACAGGAAGCTGGCTGAGTGGATGCATTCGAGCAGTCAGAGGCTCACCGATGCAAACATACTATATCTCTACCGTATATGTTCGCCTATGTGATAGATATCTATTTGTACCCAGAACGCAAGTGATGCAGCAAAGAAAGGTGTGATCACTGACACATCTGCTCTTCCCCAATGAGGCAAACAGCCTGTCCTGCAATGGTTGCCCAGTGATGCTAACCCCTGTTGATCAGACGTCGACTTATTAGAAAACAGAAGCCACTGTGAAGAAAATGTTCCAGTTGCTGTCCCATTTCTTTCATGCTATGAAGATGCTTGGCATTTGGCAAACATGCGCTCTTTCTGCTGCGCACTATGCAACATTCTGTACAGATTGTTGGAAGTTGAAGCTGTCTGCAAAGACACCATGCTATCAAAGCAGGTTTGCAATATCATACCCAAAGAACCCTTGTGTACGATAATTTGGACATAAGAGTGATTGCTTGAAATCTTGGTATCTGGTGCTGTTAGTGGGCAGCTGCAGCAGCTGTCATGCCTGTTTGGAGTGTTCGTGCCTGCTGCCAAGCACAGCTTTGCAGCATGCATATGAACAGTCCTGCCCTGCTGCAGTCTGCTTGCTCTGCTCATTGCTTCGAGAGTTCATGCTGCACAGCATGCTGGGTCTATGCTCAGTCAGGCTCTGACAGCCAGGCCCACACCTGTCTGCTGCTGCAGCTGTTGGCTCTGACAGAAGCAACAGGCCTGTGCTGTGTGGCTGCCAGCCAATGCCATCAGACAGGTTGCATGCAGTGAACTCGATGTTGGGTTCGAAACTGATCTGACCTACAGGCTGCAGCTGTCACCAGATCTGGTCAGTGTGCAGACCATTAAGTTTTTCTTCGAATTCTCGAAGCCTCAGACAGGAGTGCCAGGGCCCCTTTCTGGGAATCTGCAGAAGGCATGGCTGCAGGGGAGGCACTGCGTTCTTGCAATGTGCACGGGCAGCCTAGCAGATTCTCACTGACCTAACACATGCAAGTGGCTCGCTGCGACCCTCTTGCCATCGTTATACTTGGCCAATGCATGGATATTCTGCCTGATTTCTTCCAGGTCAGGATTCTGTCCGTTGCTCAACCTGTCATCAAGGCCATGCGCAGGCTACATCTGTTCCACGAGATCAGCCTGAGTAGGTGGGTGCAGCTCCAGCTGGGCCGGGGGAAATACCGGTTTGGAAAGCTGCTTTGGTGCCAGCAGACCGCTGCCAAGGCAATGCAGACAGACTGAAGCCATGGAGCAGCAATGTACACTGCTTGGCCAGTGCTGCAGTGCATTCTGTGCTGTTGTGGCATACGAGGTTTTAGCCTGTAGCTTCAAGCATGAGAGTGCAAGTGCACACTGTACCTGCCATGCTGGACTGCATATTGAGCTGCTGATGCAAACCAGCATCATGTTATGTTCCTCTTGAAATGTACAGTGCAGCAATAAACACTGCTTGGCCAGTGCTGCATTGCATGCTGTGAACTGTGATAAGTTGTTGTCATGTTGGGCTGTAGGCATGTTGGGCTATGGACATACTGTTGTGTTGGCTATGGACATGAGCTTTTCTTGAAGCCAGCCCTGTGGCACATGATAAGCCTTTTGAGAGCTGACTTACATCAGCATGATATTCAATTGCACCCTGAGCTGTCAAAATTCTGCATGGCTGGTGGTCAGACACATCTGAATCAGATGTCCATGTAAAGCAAACCTGGTGCAGTTTGTTGCATACTGTATGTTGCATAGGAGGTGAGCAGGTGGAATTTCCTCAATGACAGCAATCAGCATGTCCCATATCTCAAAAGGCTTACTTTGCTGCCGTCGGTGTAACTGAAGCAACTGCTGATCACGACGCCAGTGAAGCCAAGTGGGCTGCAGGCATTTTGCTTCCGCTGCACCTGCAACGCTGCACCTGCAACCGTTATATTGCCATGAGCAGTTATGTTGTTTTCATTCGGTCTGTTGAATCACTGCAGTCCCGTCGTCTGCACATACAAGCATTCACATGACTGATCACTGCACTTGCACTTGCCTGTGAGTGGGCCAACCAGCAGGGGCCGGCTTTACCAGGGGTCAAGGCCTTGTGAAGTTCAAAGTATGATGCAACTTCTTACCTTGTCGAGCAGAAGCCCGTGATCGCGTCGTGCAGGTGCCTAAGCTGTGTTCAGTCGCATGGTCGGCCCCTGCATGACAACCGGTTTTTCTGCAAGAACCGTTCTCTCAATGACAGCCCCGTCCCCCAGCCCGCGCACGCCCTCGCAGAGACGCAGGGCACACACACTGCTCCGCGGCCGCACATCGCGCATCCGAGGGGGGGGGGCGGAACGAAGTGCGGGGGCGACAGTGCAGGGCGGGGTCATTTAGGGTCGGGCACTGGATAACCCTACATGTATAGAACGTGCGGTCAGGCTTTCGGAAACGACTAAAAACGTGCGGTCAGGCTTTCGGAGTTGGGCTTTCGATGCCGCACATCATTTGCAGCTCAACCTAGAAGGGGTTCAGAAGTGCGTTGTCTTTGGGGCGGTGCTGCAGAAATTGTCAGGCAGTGCGAAATCCGTTGCGTACTTAGATCACTCAGTGGAGTAAGCTTCGATCAGTTCTCGGGTAAAGCTTCGATTGATCAAGCCATCTCGAGGCTGGAGGGCACGCATCTTATAGCTCAAGCTCACGAGAGCGAAATTGATTGACTCTCGGCATTTGCATGGAAATTTCTGCGATCGGGACGACCAGGGAGGCTGGGCTTCGCACGATTGTGGTTGCTTTGGACGCTGATGTTGAGTCTTTGAGAGCTCTTGATTGGGTACAACATGAATTTTACAAGCCAGGGGACGTTCTGCACATGGTTCACGTGTGCAGATGCATGTCCTCTCCTTTGGAAGTGTTCCACGGTGATACGCCTATCCTCTCGTATCTACACTCTGACTGTAACAACGGATACATTGTTTTACCAGAGCGCTTGCTTGCAACGGACATTGCAAGCCCGTATTGACGACTAGCTGCTGGTCGGCAGGTGTGCCCGGAACAACTCTGCATGTAGCTGACCCTTCGCCACACAATGAGTCAAGAGAGTTGGCATCTGCAAGGGAATTCTTCATGGGCAGGTATCCGGTGCAAGCAGCAGAACATTTCAGCAAGAGCATCATCATGATAGAAGGCATTTGCATCATCACTTAGTGCATGCATGTGAGTTGCTTGACTGCAGTCATTATCATACAAGTTGTGTATACATGCAATTAATGTACATACAAGTGTGTACATTGACCCATGAGTCTGTGCTTACCAACACAGGGTCGAGGACAAACTGCAAAAAGCTGGGATACCATGGGAGCTGCATTTATTTGCAGACACAGTCAATAGTGGTGCAGCAGACATTGCCACAATCATTCTGAAAGTTGCGCAGAAGGTAGATGCAGTCATAGTGGTTCTGGCACGCCATGACAAGGTAAAAGTCTTGCAATGTGCTCAAATTTGTCTTCATGTGAATTTGCATGCATTACATTTTACATCAAAGCATTGCATCTGATGTGTGTGAGGTCTCATGCCCTCAGGTCTCACACAATGGTGTGCATGCTGCAGCCCAAGCAAGGTTGGTTTGGACCAGGCTCAGTTGCAAAGGTCTGCGAAGCCTTGCCTCTTCCTGTGTATATTGTGCCCTAGCTCACAGTCCCTCAGCCCTAGCCAAGCTAAAGGTGCTGCCAATCAAGGGCTCGCAAATTACAAGAGGGCCCAGCTGCAGAAGAGCCGTGCCTGCCCGTGGGAAACTCAGCAGTGTCAGATTTCAGTGTGTCAGATTTCAGTGTGTCATTGCGTGGGTCAGCATGTTCATTGTAGTAAAGCATGTGGTCTTTGTTGCAAGTAGTGGCCATAGTCGCATGTATTGTTTGTATACTGCAGTATTCGCATGTTGTATCATATTGTATTATATGCACACAACCAGGTATCATGCAGTACTGTTGAAAAGTATTTCGCATTACTCATTGGCTCAAGCCATTCAGGAACGGGTTACCAGTTGGTATAGGCAAGCGTATTAGGTCATTTAAATTTAGGTCAGCGGTGGTATATTATCAATCAATCAATCAGTATGTATTTATAGTCCTGGGGGGCAAGTGGGACCCAACAGACAAGAAGTTCAGTTCAGTGAATTCATAGAGACAAGATTTGCTTCCTGCATGCAAAGCATTTCCTAAGGAAACCACCACATGTATTTTTTTCACACCAAGTCATAAAGTCTGCAACAGTATAACAGTGCTGCAGGGGGTCCAAATGCTGTGACCTGACATGGCTGCTGCTGGTCCTCCACACAATCCAATGACTTGCACACGAGACACAGCCTGTCTGTCGTATCTACTGTAGGTGAACACCGCCTGCCCAGCGGCCTGTGTCTACCTGCAGACCATGGCATCCAGTCCTAAAACTACTAATCAGCCTTCTATGTGACGCACAGTTGACAACAGACAGATACTTTGCAGGTTTGTACTCAAGCTGCGTTGTCCTATATAACATTAAGGTGCTGTGCTTAAAATCTGCAAAATACTCAAATGCATGCTGATGCTCAGCCCTTTCTACAACAGATGCAATGTCAAAAGCTGCTGCTGGCCTAAATGACCATCCAGAAAATCGCCTATACAATGCTGCCAGCTGTCTTTGACTGGTAAGCAAAGCCACCAGCTCAACAAGACGCACATTGTCTAATGCCTGTCCTCTGATTATAACACAGAATCTGCTGCCAGAAGTGATTTTGCAATGGGAAGCGACCCAACTGAACTAAGACTATGTGCTTTGCGGTAAACTATGTAGATGCATTCATGTGGCGCACAATGGATTGAACATATGTGTATGCATGTCGTATAGATGCATGCATGTAGGGTTGCAACGCCTGCCAGCAGATGAGGTTTCAAGCTGCTGTCATTTTAGGAAATCTGATCTGGTGCTCAGGGCACATGCCCACATGGTCTTGCAAAGCCCGAAGGCTGCAGCATATATGACAGCTTACACTTGTGCAAAACGTTAAAACAAATCCACAGTTGCTCAGCAGACCAAAGCAGCGATACATATACAAAACTGTTACACATCCACCACCCAATCACATCCAAGCTGCCTACCAAATCAAGCGCTTGACCTACAACCCCGCGTCCCTAAAGTGCAGGTAGTTGGGTACTGCACATTACTGGAACTATGCACTGCTGTGAAGATCTGTGCTATCAGTTTTGCCAAGGACTGTAATACTGCAGTATCCTACAGGTCTGTGTACACACTGTCTATACACTAGGGCCTAGGGCGCCATGTGACAGACAGCCTCTGACAAAAAAGAATGGCCAACACATAAGGCCAGGACACAAAACAAAGAAGGCAGACACCGCTGAAAGGCAACACAGTGCAAACAACAGTCCATAATTTTGTCTTGAGAATCAATGACATATCAACTCAGGGTCCTACCCTCAAGTGCTGGTTTGGAGCACAGAAATCTCTGTGATGATAACATGCTCAAGCTTGACTCGCAGCTGCACAATGCAGCAAACAAGTCTCAGATTTGGACAAGAACCTTATTTCATGGCCATGTTATGACGACAAGCTGCATGATGAAGCCCAGTTAGCCGCTCTGTACAGACCATAATGTCAAAACGAAGCTGGTATTCCTGGACTCAAACAATCATAAGCAACCCAAACAGCACAGTTCTTTTGATTCCCCAGTACAGATCCCAGACAGCACAGTTCTTGTGATTCCCCGGTACAGATCTGAACAAGTGTGCAGACTGTAGCACCCAGACTGAAACGAAATGGACACTAAGATTGAGGTAGCAAGCATACAGCTGAAAGGCAGTTCATAGCAAGACTTGACTAAACCCAAAGCCTCGGGTCAACTAAACTGCGGACCAATGCTATCAACATCGTTCTTCGAGCAGGTTTGCAATTGTCATGTACAAACTGTTTTGTGTGCCAAATTCACATGCTACTGTTCTGCCTGGATCCCTATGCCTCGCTATGTTCTGCCTCTGCGGTGTGGTTGCTGTTGCTACTGGTTATCTGCCTCAGCAAGACACAGTCAGCCATTCCCTGGTGGATTATCACATCCCCAGTGGAGTATCACATCCCTGGCGGAGAATCACATCCCCAATGGAGTATCACATCCCTGGTGGAGTATCACATCCCAATGTATATGTTATTTGCTGCCGAATCCCTTTCAGCAAGCATTCCCAGAACCCTCTCTATTGCATATGAAAGTTTTGCAATTCATGCGGATAACCCCAAACCCAACCCCATGATGAATTTCAGACCCTTGTTTAGGCATACACTCTTCTGGCAGGCGTCTGCTGACCGGCTGGATGCCTCCATTTCTGACTGAAGGCTTGTGAGTTGTAAATGTGGCCTGCCAGCTGATCAGTCATGGTGAGTCACCACCAGCTGATCAGCTGACTAGTCATGATGAGTCACCACCAAAGAGGGGCATTATCACCAAAGGCCAGACTTTGTGCATGTCCTCTATACTTGCCTGAACCAGATGAGTGATTCTCGGTGCTGGAAGGCATTCTGTCAGTGCTAGATTTTACGTTAGGTCGGCTCCATGACGCAGCCGCAAGAAATGGCAAGTCAGGAGGTGCATCGTTAAAGCTTGACAAGTACAAAGATCGCTGAGGAATGGCACAGTATGGGGAGGAGCCTGCATCGCACACAGCCTTGTGAATGAAAGTTGTTGATGGCGTCAAAGGGCAGCAACAAGCAGAGAGCTGTCCAACATCTGCATCAACAGGCATGAGACCCATATACTGTGATCAACAACACAATTAGGCAGGCAGGAACACAGTGGTCAAAAACCCAGCAACAGTTTTTCAGGAAGAGGGGGATGTGTGCGTGTGGAGGGAGGGAGGGGGGGGAGGGGTGGGTGGCTCAGTATGGATGTAAGGAAAGCCGTGGGGGTTCCCAATGAGTCTGGGGTGGGGGTGGGATTGTAAATGAGACAGGGGTCACTGTTACAGTTGTGGGAGGGGCTAGGCTTCAGAAATCTAATAAACTGGTGGCAGCTGCATGGCAAATGACATGGCACATGCAATTTCAGGCACCAGGAACACCTTGATTGTTAGAAGCCCTGCTTTCCATGGACAGTGGATCTGCATCTGCAGCAGTCCATTGCGTGGGAGTTGGTGTGCGGCCACTCATGGCTGTGACGCCTGGAGCTGCAAAACACCCCAGCCTAGGTGCATTGCTGCAGTCTACCCCCCACTGTGGCAGCTCTGCAAAACACCAAGCAAGCATCAGCATCTGCTGCTGAGCAAATTGCAAATCACTGGAGCTAACCAAATATGCCGATCAAACGTGCCGATCAAACATGCAGATCAGATGTGGCAATCAAACATGCCAATCAGCAAGGACTCTTGCAACATGCTGCTGCAGAGAAGGGTTGGCCTCGCAGGCACTGCCCACACGCCAGACAGTGATATCACACGTTACTCACTTTGCAGAGCTGTTGAGCAAGGGCTGCTACCAGTTGCATATCCCTTCAACCCACCTACCATTTGGCACATGAGCCTCTTTGTGCTTTGACCTGCCATGGGGCACATGACAGGCTGTACATGCTTGTCCTCAACATGATCTCATACACGTCGTGCAAGTCTGCCACATGCATTGTGTTGCTGTAACAGCTGCTGTAACAGTTGCATGCTTGCAGGCCTGTTACACGAGCATTGTGCTCCTGTAACAGTTGCTGTAACAATTGCTGTAACAGTTGATGTAACAGTTGCATGCTGTTGCTGTAGCAGCTGCATGCTTGCAGGCCTGTTACACAACATATGGTGCAGGCAATTCACATCAATCGGCCCACCTGGCATGGGCTGGCCTGCTTGAAACAGTAATGAAGACTGCCTGCCAGCTTCCCCAAGTCCCTGGATGCCCACGCCTTCCTGCTTGTCCACCTCATAGCATCCCCCGCCCATACTGTTGGAGAGACTCCTTCCAAGCAGGTCATCACGCTTTGGAGTGTGCTCTGAGAATGTGGAGAATGCTCGGGCCTCTTGCTCAAGATCGTTGCTGCCCAACATATTGAACAAGCTTTTTGGCAGCAGAGCCCTTGGCCTGGAGGCAGGTGCTGAGAGTTCTGGGGATGCTGATGTATGTGTGTGATGCAGCCTTCTGCGCCAGCTGTCATCCCTAACTGCAGATGCTGACAAGCCAGGGGCTGCCTGCTTGTGCCAGTCTGTATACTTCAGCATAGGAGACCTGCCAGATTCTGGCCTGTGCAGCAGCTCCTCTGACCCATTAGCCAGTTTGGGACTCATCTGGAGAGTGTACATGTCTGCTGCAGCCTCTGGCAAGCTGTAACGTCCCTGTTGGGGAGCAACAGAGTGTTCGCCATAGTTATGTGCAAACCCAGGTTGGTATGCTGTGGCTGCTGCCTGGGTGCAAAAGGAGGAACTGTCTGTCTGTCCAAGAGACTCTGTCTGAGACTGACGCTGCAAGAGAAAAGGTTGGTCCAGGTTGTCGTTTGGGGTTATTGGCCTGAGACTGGTTGGCTGTGGACCCAAAGGAGGGGTGGGGCTGTGCAGGCCCAGAAAGGGGTCAGGACTGCCCATGTTGGGGGAAGAGTAAAGGTCAGTCCTGGCTGTGTCACGGGTGTAAGAATGACAAGGCCTGCTCATGTGGGTGGCAAAGGGTGGGTCATGGCTGCTCACATGGGTGGCAAAGGGTGAGTCATGACTGCTCACATGGGTGGCAAAGGGGCTATTGGGGCTGATAGCAAGAGGGGAAGGGAAGCTGCTGTAGAAGCTGCAGGGGGAGCTGCCAAGGGTCAAGGGGAACTCACATGCGTTGGGGAGGGGGTCAGAGTAGCTCACCATGTCATGTGGGAGGTTGCTGTTGCATACATTGCTCGGCACAGTTGACTCCTGCACCAGGCAGCATGGTAAACAGCAGAAATGGCAACACACCTCCATCATGTATGCTCTGGTTACACAGGTTGCGGTGATCATCCACCTGATGTATGTGCATGCAAGCTGCCAGAAGAGGTGCCAGATGCAGAGCAGGTACAAAAATGCACTGAATCATGTTGATGGACAGGCAGGAAGTGACTGTACTCAAACCAAGCAGCATAACTTGTGGGGTACGCAGTTTGTTTTGACACATCAAGAGGGATGGTCTTCTGACAGGGAAAAAAGACAACTGGGTATCACTCACAACAGGGGGGAACCTAATCACACAACATGATGCGCATGCAGCTGTGTGCTTACCAAATCGGGGAAAGGAGACATTCTGCACATGTCAGAGGATGCGCTGTCATGTTCGTCCAATGTGCAGTCATTCTGGCTGTCATCTGAGGCTACGCCATACTGCACATGCACCATATCACATGACCCACATGTCAGACTTGACTGATCAAACAGCTGCTGATGGTGAGCGTTGCAGCCAAACATGATTGAGAATTGAAGAACAGCAGTCCTCTGCATGTTTCAAAATATGGCATGACAGTACTCAAGACCAAGACTGCATCGACGGCGCAGTGCAAGCACTGGTAGCAGGGACACATGACACTCTTCAAGGTGTATCGAAAGCACATGTCACATATCTGCATGCAGCACAATGTACGTGACATCTCAAACTGCACCATTCACAGCTTAGAGTCATGACCTGCAGGTTTTTGTCAAGAGGTCAACCCAGGCAAGCAAGGCAACACCTGAGAGCCAATGCTGCCCGAGGCAGTAGGGCATCAGACTGAGCCCCACGGGGTTGTCGACATGCGGTGGCAATACCCAAGGAGGGAGCCCATCATCATCGAGCGGAAAAAAAAAAAAAGCAAAAAAAGCAAGGCAACAGCTCACCTGTTCAAGATCAAAGTTGATGGCCATGCCGTGCCCAAATCTATCGATGGTGGCTGTGTCATAGGCCTGGGCAGCCTCCTCTTCACTGTCAAACAGACCTAGGTATGAATGCTTCTTGGTCTTGGATTGGCCAAGTCTAGCCTCCCATTTGCCACCCTGCATACCCAAAAGCTGCATCACCACATGGGGCTGGGGTCAGAGATACTGTCTCAGACAGGTGCACTCAGATTTGCGCCAATATCATGCAAGGCGTTGTGAGTGGGGAGTCTGCAGGGTGGACAATTGCATGCTGTTCTGTCAATTGCAATGTTGCCCAGACTCACAGACATAGTGTAAGGCTGATATGTATTGGGCTCCCATCAAAGTGCATATCGTCTCCCACAATACAGAATATACAGCCGCGCGACACACACCACCAACATGCACTACCAACACACACCACCTACACTGATCCATCGTACGTAGGGTACAAACGTGAGGGTATGTGTGTACCTGCAGTGCTCAGAGCTTTGCGCACATAACTGCAATGCTTTCAATCTTTCAGCATGCACCGCTGGTTGCAAGGGAGCGGCCAAATAGCCAATCAACACACAACACACAACACACACGAGGGGGAGAGAACACAGTTCTTGGGGGCTCTCTACAGCATTTTGGGTGACCACTGGCAGCAGGTGATAGTGACATGTGCCTGTGCGCTGAGCAATGTCAGTGAGTTGATCCACCTTGTGCTTAGTCACCCCTCGGTACTTGGAAACACCACGGGCAAAAGTGGAGCTCTTGCGCATCAGCAGCTGCCTGACCTCATCCTGCAGCAATAAATGCAAGATGAGCCAAACTGATGAGCGAGCACTGAGAGTGAAATGCAGATTTAGACTCAGCTGGTCCACAGATTGCCCACGTAGCAAGTCACAAAGATGGAGACATGCAGTGTACAGCACAGCAAGCGTAAGGTATTTTCTGTACATGCAGCCAGAATGTGCAAGACATCCAAGTGCGGTATGCTGGCTGCAACACAAGCTTGGTTGCATGGAAAGGATAATGAACAACTACTTCTTACAGCTTCAGACCAGATGAAGGTCATACACACACCTTTGTTAGCTTCTGCAGCTGAGGCAGAAGAGTGGAGTAGTCGTCTGAGCTGTAATTGGTGATACTCTCAGCACCCCGACACTTAATAGCCATCACATCATGAGCTCTGGCAGCATCTTCTTCACTGTTGAATCCCCCTGCATGTACATGCTATACATTAGTGGTCGCGTTAGCTCACTGCTGTGCGCAAGATGCATGCATACAATGACTCAATGCTTTGGCAAGCATCTGTGATATGCTGCAGCTGCTGCTTATTGACATGGTGCATCAACAGCAGCACCATGTGTGCCTGTCATATGATTGTTGTTGCAAGCATGGTGATGAACAAGCCCAATGCTGTGTACAGGATGCATGCATACAATGACTCAATGCTTTGGCGCATATCTGTAGCATCAGCAGCCCCATGTGTGCCTGTCATATGGGTTGTTGCAGGCATGGTGCCCACCTAGGTAGACCTGATGCCGGTCGTCCCAGATATGTGCTTCCCATTTTTTTGTGCGCCTACAAGAACAGATTGCTGACAAGCTGTTGGAGTATGCTGATCAGCTGCGACAAATGTCGCAGGCTTGCAAGCTCACCATCGCCCATTGCTGCCACAGCCCTCAGTTCAGCACAGACCCTATCCGCCCATGTCCATACGGCCACAGCAGCAGGTGCCTGAGTCCAGCGCCTGTACTGGCTTGAGTCAACATGCTGAAGGCCATCAATTTCAGGACATCACCTTCCACGGCGCCTGCAATCTCAGGCTGCTCAACAGCTTCTTACTCAGACGCCATGGTCTGGTGAACAGCTGGAGCCACAGACTGGTCAGCTGCCACATCTTGCACAGCAGCTGCAAGCTTCCACCAGTCAACAGCCTCCCCAGCAGCTGCCAAAACTTGCTCAGCATCTGCCTCAGCAGCCTGAACAGCTTCTTCAACCGCTGCCACCGCCAGCTCAACAGCGGCAGGCAATCGCAGTGCCTCGGCCCCGACGCCAGAGAATGGAGCAGGCTCAACAACCTGTAGCTCATGATGCCTTTGGCTTGGGCACAGATGTAATTGCTCAGGCTGCGGCGCATCCTTTGTCAGCACCCTTTGCTGAGCTGATCACATCCCCATTGCACCATTTGCGACCACCACCAGCTCTGCAGGATGTCAGAGGAGAATGGGCATACATTCACAAGCCTGGTGTTGGCACCATGGCAATTGCTCCACCTTCAGCATCACCTTCCAAGAAGCTGGCTGCTGCACAGGCATCCCAGCAGCTGCGTTATGGCAGCACAACTGTCCAAGTCCATCAGGGACTGCCAGTCTACAGCGCGACCGCTGGTGCAGCAACAAGTGTAGCAGCTGGACCATCAGACAGTGTTCCTCAAGCTCTGACTGGGTAATTTGATGCTGCACAGCTCAAGAAGAAGAGGCCATTCCCAGAGCTGAAAACATTTCAGAGCATTGAGCAGCTGTACAAGACTGCTATGCATGGCGATGCCTTAAGCAATACTCCATCTTTTGATGAAATGCAAAAGGCTGACCCAAATTGGAGGAAACATATGCGCCAACGGTTCCATGAGTTCAATGGCATCTTGAAAGAAATCGAGTTGCAAGCTGCAGAGCATCAAGTGCCTCCTGAAACCGTAGCTACTGCCGTGGACCAGGATAGGAAAAACAAAAAGCAGCCAGTGGCCAAATATGTCAAGGAGGTGGGAAAGTTGCAAGCCAATTGTGCTTATCATACTCAAGAGAACACTCCTTGCCATATGATGCAACATGCATGAGTAATAGCATTGCAATGACATGTGCTGCTGCTCATGTGTGAATTGCTATGATTTTGGTAAAAGGCCACACCTGCAGTTATTGTGCATGAGTTGCACTCCTCTAAGGCATGTCTGTGTTTCTTGCCGAGGAGAAAGCAGGGCGCCAAGTGTTTATAGCACCAAGCGCAACAGGATGAGCTGACAGCTGTATGACACAGCTGATTTGAGCTTTTGTCTTGCAAGTCTAGGCTGCAGCCATGGTGGCTCAAAAGGGCTGCACATGCATACTACACAATGATTGTGCAGCACAAAGCAAATACTAGTAACCCCATAAGTAGCCTTCCTTGATTAGCTAGCCATTGCCAACAGACACATTGCTTTGATGTACATGTGACTAAGTGTAAACTTCAATGAGGTGTGTTTGCAACTCAGTAGCCTACAAGCTAGTCACATGCATGCAGTCCAAGGCTGCTTGCGCCAGGCATACTGCGGCTCTGTGCAAGCCAGACACATTGTTATGATGCTTGATGTTGCAGCAGTCTGCTGAGGTGAGCCGCTGCATTAGCAGCGCAGTTTACCATGCGCTACAGCACGAGGTGTGTTTGCAACTCAGTAGCCTACAAGCTAGTCACATGCATGCAGTCCAGGGCTGCTTGCGCCAAGCATACTGCGGCTCTGTGCAAGCCGTTCCAATCTGTTGTGCTGAATGCCTTGTTGCTTGCTTGCATGCCTTGTTCCAGAAGAGATCTTTCGGGCAGGAACGAGTGATCAGCATCCTTCTGGCAAAATCTTGGCTCGCCAGACCCGAACCGGCGAGAGCAATGTATGCTCTGCAGCATTGTCTGCTTCCTGAGATGCCAGCCCGCCATCTGCCTGTAGAAAGCGTGCCGGCTCGTACAGTCTGCTGAAAGCAGAAAAGGTCGAGGGGGCCTGTCACAAGCAGCCACAAGCGGAGTACATCTTGCAATTTTGTCGGGTGATCTCATGATCTGTCTGTACCTGCTGTGCTGCCGCCAATGGTGTAGTTGCTGACCTGCGGGCCGCGGTCCTGCCGCGAGCCGCTGCAAGCTGCCTACAGCCCTTCTGCCTGCTTCCTGTCATAAACAGGCTGGCGGTGGTGCTCAACCCGCTAAGCTTGACACACAACCTAGCAGTCGGTATTGAGTGCAAGCTTCGGCTGGAGCAGCTGAACTGGAGTTGTTGTGACAAGCCCGCAGGTCAATATCTGTCAGCCTGGTCGAACAACAGTTGCACGGGTTTGCGCAGGCAGTGGCAGAGAGGGTGGATCAATCGACGCACTCAGGGCTGTGGTTGGGGCGCAAGCTCCCATGCAGACATGCTGTGACATTTTGTGACCGTGACCGGAGCCATGACGGACTGGCTGGCAGCAGAGTGCATCCTTGCCGTTGCGTTTAAGCTTGGCTGGGAAGCGGATGATCTCACGAAGACGAAGATTCCGTGCGAAATCGGCCCATGTGCGCGCACGTGTTGGCAAATTGACCAAATTCATGACAGGACGTCTTGACGAGTCTTGTCACTCATGAGCTGAGGCCTGCTTGGGCAGCTTCCCATGTGGTGCACTACACTTGGGTCTTCCCACTGTTCACGTGTTTTCTGTGATTCTGGGCATTTCCGCGTATCTTTGATGCGCGTCCAAGGTTGACACACAGCAGAAATGACCTACTACAGTCAGATATGTTGCTTAGGTAAGGCCGGCGCCGTGACAGCTCTGGTCATGTATGACTCAGTGAGCTGCTGATGTGGTGTTGGTTGCTGCTGATGTGGTGTCGGTTGCAAGTGAGAGATCAAGTGATCAGATGAACTAGGTCATGGACACAGCGACTACAAATGTGCTGTCCCTGCATCCCCTTGAGAATGCTCACGCTTGTCGAAGCTGACAAACTACCCTAGACGCAATCAATCCACGGCGGCTTTACGTGCAGCAATCTGCATCTGGATAGTTGAGTAGGTCGATCGACTATCCAGATGCAGATTGCTGCACGTAAAGCCCCCGGAAGCAGCATCAAAACTGTTGAGCGAGAACACTATGCTTTGATACAAAATCACAAACATTGCATGTACTCAATCTAGCGAAGAGCCACTTCAACCACCAAAACTCATGCCAAAACATAGCTTCAGGCATTAACGAAGCATGCAAATCCTACAAGCTGTGTCGGAAACCAACTCAAACCAATCTGTGAGCTAGGTCATGCAAAACAACCATTGCTATCAGTAAAGGGATGATCACCAGCAAAAATGGCTACAGCTTGCAACAGAGTATTGTCACACATGCGTATTCTATGATAGCTTGAAGCTGCTGATGACCACAAAAAAGACACAGTGACAGATACACTTGTTTCCTGACAACATCCCAGACATGACAGATGAGAGGGCTGGACACATGCTTGCAAATTGGACAGTGCACAGTGTGAACAATGCAAGTCCTCAATCAAATGGTCGCATGTCCCCTGCATGTATGGCAGACAAGCCTTCAACGTACGAGGGGAAATCCCAGGTCAAGCCTAGCTCTGTCTTGATCTTGTGGTTGCTGACACGCTTTTCAGCTAGCTTGCGCACAGGTCTGGGCCTACCCTTTTCAAACATGGCATCAACTTCTTGCAAAGCAGCAGACTGGCTACATATGTCATCAGTCATGCATTCCTGCCTGTCTGCGCTGTGTTTGTTACTCATGGCTGCATGTGAAGATGATCTAAGAAGGCTTGCAGCAAAGGCCACGACTTCTGCTCTGCTGGCAGGATTGTCATCGGTCACATTGTATATGGAACCTGGGCAAGGCTGATGCATGCTGGCTGTCAAGGCTCTGCAGATGTCATGTACATGGCACCTTGCTGTGTACTGCTGAAGACCACGCCTCTGTTGACTCGCAGAAGCAACTCCCTGTCACAACCAAGTAATGCACTTGTTGATCAGTCTGACACATTGCTCCGACTCTATGCTTGCGACGGCGCATCATGCAAGGTTGAGCATTGAGGATGTTGGGTATTCAATACCTGCTGTTGTGCGGCATCAAGTGCACTGCGTCCTGGACCATAGATACCTGCAGGTCCATTGATGACATTGTGGAACGTCTGCTCAAGAATGCAGACTTTGTGCATGCACCTAGTTTATTCTTGCACAAGGAAACCTATGCAAAATGCCGACACCTAAGGCAGGCTCAGCTGTGATGTCACAGACAACAATTTGTCTTTGTGACAGCGTGTGATGTGAGGCAACAACTCCCGCTGACTAACTGACAAAAAGCAGCAACCGGCCCAGGCTCAACAGCTGTTGGGTATGATTTGAGATGCCATCGCATGACGCGTGAGAGGCACAAAAGTTCACCTCCGAGCCGGAAGCAATGTACAGGTAGCTGATGCTGTTGATGTAGATTTAGCCACGCTGCCTCTGTATCAGCTCTTTGCTTTGCCTTTTCACTTGATGGCCTGATTGCGCAGCTGCATGACAGCAAATAACTGTTGTCAGCCTGCATAGTGTCTTGACACAGGTTGACCTGTACAATGCAGTATCCTGCTTTGCTGAGCTTGTAGCAGCAATGCAAATGACATGCATATGATGGTGCTGCACAGTTTGCAGAGTACTGCCAAGGAAATCGCCACATCATACAACGAAACAAAGGCTTGTACTGCAGTGGACCTGACCATGTCTTCAACAGCATGCATAGCAAAAGACCCAATATTCACGGGACCATTCTGCCTAAAGGACTCTGTGTAGACACTGAGTGAGCCAATCACCTTTCATCCACCCAAGCACCGCTCCAGTCACCATACACACTGGTGCTACTGAGATAGCCCACCCATTTGAGGTGCTCAAGGCTGGCTACAGATGCAGCCAGCAACTCCACTACCTGAATGTTGCTTGCAAATCATGCACATTCATTGTATCGTCTTGCAAGTCTTGGGATGCAGCTAACCACATGTAAGTTGCAAGCGCATGCTACAGCATGATAGCTGTGCAGCAACTGTGCGTAGCAGAAGCAATAAATGCTTCCAGCTGTCCACAAATAACATTGCCAGTTTTACATGTCACCTTTCAAAGCCAGCTCACCTGAGTGTCCAGCGTTGAAGGCGGGATGGTGCACAGCACATGTGTGGCCTTTGCTAGGATTGCTAGCATCTCTTTGCTTGCATGCACACCAAAATTGTCAGCAGTTGAGGTTTGTTGCGATACGTGCGCAGACTTGGGTTAGCCCAAGTGCAAGTGTGCAGCCTTTCACACCTGTTCAGACGACCATCGCCAACTTGGATCGCATGCAGCCCTTGAGCTCTCAGTTTTTCTTGCTGCTCCAGACCTCTACATGTGCCGGACACGGCCCTGGCAGGAGCTTACAAAGCTTTAGTTGGCTGTGCACCCGATCAGGCCTTGTCGCAGCTCATTCATCAGTCAGGACATGGAGCCACCGCTCACCGGCCACTTTTTCTGGTGATGTTGCTAATGGCCCATCCAGTGTAACCAAGACCAATCACGAACAGGTGTTCGCAGTGCGGTTTGGTAGCATAACATCTGACAGCAGGCATGCAACGAGTTGGTGACCCGCGCCTGTGCCCGCTAACCGTGTGCGAATCCAGTACTAGCATTGAACTGGCCATAATCCCACAGCAAAGTTTGCTGACCGGTTGCCCGGTGGTGATAGTTCCAGAAACAGGCTATGCAAGTGATCACCAAACCAAGGGGTGGTGTGGCTCACTTGAGTGCGGTTTGGCTGACAACAACATGTTGAATTCAGCGCACCAGTATCAGCAGCAACGCCTTGGGTGAGCTGCCACATTTCCTTGCACGAAGCGGGAAACGACTTGCTCGTTTACCAGAAACCCTACAGCATGTGGACGCAATATATCTTTGTCGCGACCTGCATTGCAGCGCTACATTGACCGCGGACCTTCGGCAATTGTGTCAGGACGATGAGCTTGACAGCCCATAGCTCACAATGTACCCTGACGTCCGTCCGAACCCGACCTGGGCGATATCTGAGATCAAATAGGAATGCATGCCCTCTGTCTCGCAGCATGCGACCATGTCAGTGCCGTGCGCAACCGCAACCCCGAACTGCAAAGCTTGCTGGTTTGTTTACCCTACCAGCCATCCTTTCAGTCCCAGCCGCGATAGCAGAGGAACTTGTTGAACAAGCACAACAAGCTGTTGAAAAGGGCAAGGATGTCGCAGAACAGGCGCAGCAGCAGTTCAAGCTGCCATCCGATTTGCAATACCCCAGCGGCTCAGGCCTCAAGATCCCCAGAGAAATTCCTTCCACCAGCGGCTTAGAGGACTATGTTAGTCAGAACCCAGCTATCATAGCAGCTGGAGTAGGTGTGGTTGCTGTGGGACTTGTGATAGCCAGGCTGGTTGGCAGAGGAGTCAATGTCAAGAAGCTGAGCGCTGCCAAGGCTTTTGATCTGTTGTCCAGTGATTCAGACATCATCTTCATTGACCTGAGAAGCAAGCAAGAAGTCAACGAGGCTGGCTCTCCTGATCTCAGAAGCATAAAGAGGAAGATCACCAGTCTGCCATACACAACGGTGAGCATGCACTAACAAGTGATTTTGGCTGATCAGCGCATGCTACTCAGCTCACCGCAGAGTCTATCAGTCCCTTGTATGCTTGAAAGCATGCAATTTTTTCACAGACACTGCATGTACAGGGGTTGGCCGGCGACCTTGTGGAAGGCTTTCCTGACAAGCTCCTGAAGCTACCAGGGCTCTCAGAGGACAGTGAGATTCTTTTCTTTGACTCGTAAGCTTCAAAAAGTTTGCTGGCAAGGCAAAAGCCAGCGCATGGTCCTCCAGCTTCAAGATAGACTGCAACTTTGAAGAGCACATTGCCGCACACATGTTGCATGACTATGTGCAGTGGCGTACAGGTATGGGCAGGATGCCAAGGCAGTGTCAGGTGCTGTCAGGGAGGGTGTGAAGCAAGTGTACTATGTAGCAGATGGAGCTGATGGGGTGCGAGGATGGAGGGTGAGTACATGTATTCGCCCCCCTCAACAGCGTATTGATTGCTATGTGTCCATTGCCGTTGTGTCAGAGGTTTAGGTTGGTATCGACATGTATGCTTCCTGAAGCTTTACAGTCACCTTGGCGCTCCTGAGAGACGATCACAGCTGGCATTGCTGCATTTGCTATTGGGGCACATTGTCAGGCCATGTGTTATGCTGCTAAACTTGCTTGCCTGCTGACCAAATTGCAGATCCTGCCTGTCTGATCTCAACGCTCAGCAGACCTGCTGTCTGCCAGGTTGTCTGACTCATCATGTGACATCCAAAACATGGCAAACAACTCTATCTATTGAGAATTCAACTGCATGCACACCAGCCTGCCCAGCAGCCTCTGTACTGCAATGCCATATTGGCTGTCAGTCAGGTTGCTGAAGCTTTTACATTTGATGGTGTTGGTCATTCCCTTTTCTGACAATGCAACTTGACAACCCCTCAGGCCTCAGTCCAATTGCTAAAGCTCTTATGTCTGCTGGTGTTGGTCACTCCTTCCTCAGAGCAATTGTGACAACGCATGTTTTCCATTTTTTTGGGGCGCAGCCCAATGCCTTACTCCCGCAGGGCAAGTTGCTGAAGGATGTATGTGTATGTAGGCCAGCCAGCTACCATGGCGGGAGCCATCCCGAGGGTTCAACTTCAATCTTGACTTCAGTGGCCTCAAGGGACTGAACCTCGACAAAGTTGCTGAGGACTTCAAAGTACGCCCCTCTGACAATGCACCACAGCAGACAGGCAGTAGGAAGCAGTTCTTTGCAGCCATTATGTGACTAGGCAGATGCTAATTTTGCAGCTGGGACTTCAATGTGCAACCTGTTGCAGACCACACATGATCTGCTGATGCAGACTCTCGTTCCTCATGTTGCATACAACATGACACTTTGCATGGTTGAGCATTACCCTCAAGGACCAGGTTGCAGCTCTTGTACACAGCGGGCAGTGTTGTTGCCGTGCTCAGTGCAGCCTGCGGCACCCTCTGTATCACACTGATTGTCAGTCATGCATGTGCAGTCCAAGCCAACACTGACCAAAGCCGGGCTTGCTGTCGGCGCTCTGGGAGCTGCAGCTGTGGTGCTGTTCAATGAGGTTGAGATAGTGTTGGAGGTGCTTGGAGTGGCAGCTGCAGGCAACTTCCTAGCCAAGAAAGTGCTGTTTGCCAAGGACCGGGAGCAGACTGTTGAGCAGATTAGGTCTGCCCTCACACCAATGCTACCCTGCTTGTCACTCTGTCGAGCTTGTTGACTGGGACAAATATACTGCATATTCTTGCATCATGGAGACATCGTCAATTTTGCGCGACATCTATGCCACATCTGCCTGTTGCTCTGTCAAGCTCTTGACTGTTATGTATGCAATGCACACTCTTGCAGCATGTGAACGCAGTGCACAATCTGCCCTCGCACTCACAGCACATCTGCCAGGCACTCCCATGTGGCTTGACAATGGTTGCAGTTGAGCGGTTGACACTTGCAAAGCCTGAATTATTGCTGAGTTGTACACAGCCCTGCTCATGCACCCCAGCTCTCTACAGACAAAGATTGCGGTGGCATGAGCAGGGCTGTGTACAATTCAGCAATAATCCAGCCTTTGCAAGTGTCAATCGACAAAGTTCAGAGCTGCTATCATCACCAATGCCGGTGCTTTTAATGCTTGTTCAGGGATATTGTAGATAACAAGATTGCAGCTGGCGAGGTTGGAAAGGACCTCAAAAGAGTTGCAGACACCTTGGTAGAGACTGTCACAGAGACAGAGAAGACAGTGGACAAGAATGTAAGCCCTGCAACGCTCATCTCCTATAACGTGTTCCAGCATACCAGTGTCAGATCTGTGCGCTGTATTGATCAACTTATTGCCTTACTATTTGTGAGTGGCTGTTGCAAGGCTGGGCTTACCGTGCTGGGACATGTGTGTGACAGATTTGATGTGAAAGGTTACAGACATAGCTAGTACACTTCATGCAGTTGAGTGTGGAACCCAGTGACAATTGCATCAGCAGCCAAACAGTGTGCAATTTGTTGCAAAAGCATGCGAAGCATATCGCCCAGCAGCTTGGTTCTGCAGGTGTCCCCAGAAATCAAAGATTCCTACAAGAAAGTGCAACAAAGTGGCAAGAAGGCTGTGGCCTGGGGCAAGGAGAAAATCAGCAGCCTTGAATCAGATGCTGAGTCAGCAAGCAAAGACGTGCAGAAGTCCGCACAGAAGACTGGCAACAAAGTGCAGAGTCAAGCACAATCGGTCACAGACAAGGGCAAAGACGTAGGCAAAGACATCAAGTCTGAGGCCAAGTCTGTTGGCAAAGACATCAAGTCTGAGGCCAAGTCTGTTGGCAAAGATGTCAAGTCTGAGGCCAAATCTGTTGGCAAAGATGTGCAGAAGACTGCAGACAAGACTGGCAGTGAGGCCAAGAAGCAGACAGAGGCTGTCAAGGACAAGAGCAATGATGTTGGCAAGGAGCTCAAGTCAGGAGCCAAATCAGTAAGCAAAGATGCTGAACAGGCAGCTGACAAGACCGTCAAGTCTGCAGACAAAGCTACAGACAGGGCTGCTCAGTCTGCAGAGAAGACTGCTGACAAAGCACAGGATCAGACCAAAGACCTTGCCAGCAAAGGCAAGCAGGCAGGCCAAGAAGCAAAGTCACAAGCTGGCTCTGTCGGTAAAGAGGCACAGCAGGCAACTGACAAAGCTGGCAGCAAAGTAGAGACTGCTCCACAAAAAGCTAAGGTAAGCTTGCCATAACACCCCTCCACCCCCCACACCCCCCTCCCATAGCTTCTGATGATGCAGAGCGTGTTGTACCTGCTGGAAATCATACCATACCAGATATAGTGAAATTTCAAATTGATAGCATCATCTATGGGCAGTGTGCTGCCATGCTGCAACCATGAAATGCTTGTGATCTGTTGCTCCACCTTGCTGCTGAAGCATCTGGGCCTGTGACTAGCAGTGTCAGCAGTCATGCAGTCTTGCCTTAGCATACATCTGCTCTGCATGTACAGACATCTCAGCAGTGTTAAACAGTGTGAGGTAGTCGATGATTTCATATGTTCAAGCTGAGTCCAAAAGCAGCTTGCATCTGCCTGTCAGCAGAGTTATATAAGCAAGGTCCACATGTACACTGGCTGAGGTCTGACAGATTGAGCTGATACATTGACTTGTTTGTGTGCTGTGATTGTTGCAGTCAAAGGCTGATGGCGCTGGCAGCTCTACACAGGACCAGTTCCAGAAGCAAAAGCAGGAGGTGGTGGGTGAGTCCAAGGAGAACATCAAAGAGGCAGAGAAGACTCTGCAGGTGAGCATGTCTGTCTGTCACCAGGTGTGCTGTGGCAAATGGTAATGGTAGCACTTTGTCATCAGCTTGAAAACCCATTTCTTTTCTCCTGGAAAAGAATGGATTGCATACTTTTGCAGCTTGTGAATGGTGATGGTTGCATGGCTGATTAATGCTGTCGTTGCAGCACATGATTGCTTGTCAATTCTGTCAGCAAACTTTTGCTTGCTCTTTATCTGCCTTGCTGTTCACTTGAGTCATTGTATGATTGCACATAACATGCACCAATTAATTTTCTTTTGGCTCCTATATCAGCAAGTGTCATTGCCAGACATGCTTTGCACTAAAATTTGACCTGTCCTGACCATATGTGCTTTGCGCTTTGTTTGACCTGTCCCAACAGAATGTAATGTCTTGCAGAAGAAGAGCAGCTCAAATAGCAGCAGCAACGGTGGCCCAGAAGTGCCTTCACAGCAGGATGTAAAGCAGCAAGCAAAAGAGGCGCAGAGTTGGATAGAAGCATGGAGGAAGAAACAGCCTGTAAAAACAAACACCTAAAGTCGTTCTGGATCTGTGATGCTAGGCGAAATTGAGTCCCACAAGCAAGCAGTGACCACAGAGTTGAGGCGGATATTTAGCCTGTTCAATATGCTAAACATTTTGTGTACATACACGCATATGGATACTATTGTGTGCTTCAGCATGTGCTTTGAAGCAAATGCATTTCAAATAACGACCAACATGTATTCATCATGAATAATGAGTCATGTTGTGCGCCTGTACAGCAATTAAATTTTGTTACACTATCATAGTATCATGATCAGGCAATGCATCTACATGACTAGTTTGCATCTTGCACCTGCCTGGATACTTGATGCAAGCAACACTCGTTTTTGAGTTGCTGCATGTGTTGTTCAACTCCACCAGTCGGGAAATGCTAAAAACTGCCTTCAGAATAGTTCAGGATCTGCAACAAATGCAGGTGAACTGCTGGCTACTGAATGGCTCCAATTTCAAGCTCAGCCAGCGATGCCGACTCATCGCACCTGCATCAGAATCTCTGCATTCAGAATCCTTCAGGGGCCTTCAGTACTTAGTGTAGTGTTGGCTGAGCAGGAATTCCGAGCATGAGCATAAGAGCTGCAAGCAGTTGCCTGAGGTTGGTTGTTCGAGTAGCAGACTGTGAGAGCAACATATAGCAAGAGTAAGCCAGGCTATGTATAAGGCGCCCGGTCATGCTCTAGATAGCGCCAAGGCTCAGACAAAAGCTTCGCTGGCGGCAGAAAAGGACGAGGTCGCTAAAAGGTTTGCAGGGGCGCTTGTTATCCGCACGGATGGCGCAATTAGAGCCCCTGTTGTCACTCTTCAAGGAGAGAAGGCGAACCTTTACAGCGTCATTGAAAAGCACCTACGTCCCGAAGTGGTGGTCGGTGCTGAGCGCTTCTGGAAGCTCATACGCGCGATGTATAACCCTAACCTTGACACTTGGAGGCCTCGAGTGAATGGAGTCCAGTTAAAAGCTTTGCAAGGGGCGCGTTTGCCTGAAACAGATCAGGAGTGGCATTGTGTCAAGGTCGTTCTGGACACAATCGCGGACTGGATACGGGAAGACTCCACACCCGAAGCTTTCTTGTTAGAGCTCAAAGAATTGGTTGCATACTGCGAAAGCTGGTGGGACAACAGGACAAAGCGTGAAGGTACCTTCCGACTGTATAGCATGCTGCCTTTAAGCCTAATGGGCAGTGACAGCAACAGCACAACCTGCAGCGCAGCAGGACCCCTGAAGCATGCACTCACTGCCAAATTCTGCGCCTGTCCACTTAGACAATATCTTTTCCACGCAGGTGGCAATGGTTCTATGAGTCACGGCGGGTCAGGTGGCAACAAGCGTGCTCTGCCAAATTCAGCAATTGGTTCTTCAAAGCGACAAAACATGAGCATTTTCCCTCCACATGGTATGTCAAAAACAATACAGTTATCATGCATACTTGATCTTTGCTGCAATTGCCACGTGGCATCTGCTTCTTGTCCAAAGAGGCATGCATGACACTCTAGTTGAGTCATGTCTCCAGCATTGTTACAAACCCCAATGGTGCTCCACTCGCATCCTGTGTTGACTCAACTCACAAACAATTGGTACTCTCTTCTGTGCTTTTAGGCTTCCCAGGCGGTGCTTTTGCACCAGACCTTGTCAACCAGACCCAGCATCTGTTTGCTTCTCATCAAGGAGACTCATTGCGGGAGCTTGCAAGCGTGGCTGTTGACCACCCCATGACCAGCGAAGGTCTTGTTGATGCATCAGCAGGTGACTTTACACCCTTCCTTAAGGCTGCCTAGCATAACTTGCTCGTGTATGATGTCTGCATCTGAAAGGCAGCCACCATAGGACCATACATCTTCATTGCACACATGTCAAGTCACAGTTGCTGACACAGCACATGGTGGTCATCTTGCAGCCAGCTGTCTGTATCCCTTGATAACCTTGTTGGTGTCAGGACAGGGTTGATGGTTTCATGCACAGGGCATGACTCAATGCAGGTGTGATCAAAACATGCTGCTATGACATGGCGCACTTGACTGCCCGATCTGTCCTGCTCAGCGCTTGTTGCGCCATCATTCTGTACTGCAGACAGGCAAGTTTTGAGGTTTTTGTAATCAGCAAGCGAACACAGCCAAAAGACACAAAAGACACAGTGCAAAGCTTACAAGTAGTAGAAAAGGAGTCAACATCAACTTTTTCTGGGTGATGCAGGGGGCTACATGGACTTGATGACTGCTGAGCAAGCTGGTCACTTCCTGCAGTCCCAAGCCAACCACCAGTCCAGCAGCCTAGCCAATGGCGACATGCCTCACGGCCAGCATGCTCAAGCCACGCACAATGGCCATCAAGTGGCGGCTGGCCTGGCCCAGGTGACTGCCTTTCAGAGCCTCACTGCTTTTGTCCTGTGTCTTAAAGATGTGTTGTGCTGTAGCGTTGCAATTGTATGTGTGGGAAATGCAGCACCACGCGCAGTAAAGCAAGCAGGCTTTCACCGTGTCAGCAAAAAGCTTTTTAAGCACATACTTTAGTTGCCCCGTCACAGCCATTGATGGTCACAGCCACTGCCAGGTGCACAGCATGTGCATCATGGACGGCTTTGCTGTTGAGTATTGTAGGACAGAACCAAGACCAGAGCTGGCACAGAACAATGCCTCTGACACTGCCTTTACAGGCTGCCATGTCGGTTCACAAGCTGCCAAGTAGGTTGTCGGATCATGAGGCACTCAAGGCTGGCTGACAGACAACACCTTGCCATTGGATGGTTGAGTTGGCAATGCTGCTTTCCTGAATGCAGGGCCCAGGCCCGCAACCTCTGGAGCATCATCCCAGCCAACATCATCACCAGTCCCATGAACCTGGGGGGTCAGCCCGCCACAGCCCCCATGGCCAAATGCAGCATGGCCAGAAGATTGTCACCCTCAATGTGGGCGGCCGCCGTTTTGTCACCACTGCTGCCACCCTTTCGTCTGTTGAGGGGTCCTTTCTGTGGAAGCTGGTAACGGCGCAACAGCAGTCTGCTGCAGCACCTAGAGCCTCCCTGTCGGGGGAGTTTTTCATAGACAGGAATGGCAAGGTATGGCGGGCCTGAAGTCTGTGCTTGCTGTTAGAGTTGAGAGAATCCTGGTTTGTTGTGTCACAGGCTGATTGAGCCTATTGTCTTGTAAGGATGGGTAATGTGAACAAGTGCCTGTTGGAATGACCTGTGTCTTTGCTTACATGTATGCTCTGCATTGGTGGGAAGACTGCTGCATTGCTTTGAGCAAGGCTCGCGAGCACAAGATAATGCTTTGAGCAAGGCTCATGCAAGACATTTGTCCACTGCTTGTTGTTATGCAAATGTATACAGCTTGCATGTGTATCATTTAGCTGTCTCCTAAATGCCAGCACCAGACATTGGCCAGGAACAGCAGGTCCTGGGAACTGCTCCTCTCCAGTCTGTGGCTGCAATCAAAACATGCAATGTATGCATACTGTAAGACACACTGCTCTATGTCTTGATTGCAGCCATCCTTGGCTTACAATTGCCCAAAAGCCAGTCAGCATCTGAATCACTTGTGCCGCATGTGCTGCAGTTGTTTGAGTACATCTTGGAGTACTTGCGCACTGTGCGCTTTGGGGAGCCAGACCACAGCCTAGCGCTGCCTGCTGACCAGACAGAGCTTGCCCAGATTGTGCGAGAGGTGAGCAAGCACCTGACCTCACTGCTCCAGCAGCCACAACATCAACATGCTTGCATCTATGCTTGCCTCTGCAGTGTGTTTGTGGCGGTCCTGTGTGTGCTGCCCATGTATGTGCAGCAACTTTCACTTGCTGCTGTTGGTTCCGCCTTACTGCATGTGGTAGCTGCTCAAGCACTGCAGCTCCCAGTTGTGCCCCGATATCGGACAATGTGTTTGCTCATTGTCAGCTATTCAACCGTGTGCAGCGCTTGTGCTGCAGGCAAATAAACTAAATGAATACAATAATAAATAAATATGACAAAATAATGCTGCAGGCTGAATTCTTTGGGCTCCCTGGACTGGCAGACAAGGCGTCAGCAGGCGTAGATGCTGACACTGCACGCATCCAAGGAGAAACTGCCGGCCCTAGTCATGCCAGCCCAGCAACTAACATCCAGTTTGACAGCGTGTACCTAGAGACTGGCTTCCATCCTGTTAAGAGCGAATTTGACGTGCTGCAGCAGCAGCAAACAGCAACAATGGAGGTGGGGACCTGTCAGTGAATGCTTGACATGTCGTCTTAATGTGCAATTGAGCTCAAATTTGCAGATCCCGCGGGAATCATGTTCTTTCCCCCCCTTCGTCATGTTGGGCGCATGGCAAACCCCAACCTTGTATGTCATGACTAGATGTGCTCCATGTGTTTGGAGCTTGTCGTTACCGAGATGTCAATTTACTGATCTGCCATGGTTTTAGTGGAAAGTTTGCTATCTGCAGGAGTTGAGTCGACAGATCCAGTTGAGGCAAGCAAATGGCTACACTGTAGCAAAGTACAGCAGTGGGGTTGCGCATGATGCATCAGACATGCATGTGCCACTTGCAAACCTCCACTTTCTGGTGTTGCTACAGAAATCAAGCCGATAGCTTGCAACATTTTACATTGTCCCGTTTTGACCTCTTGAGATTGATCCGGCTGGTCTGGGCATAGTAATAGGTTTTGTTGTCTTATGTATGAGGATGTGCAGCTTGACAGTCAAGAGTGTCTGATCGTATTGAGGCCTGATTGCCATTGAGCCTTTTGCTGAAAGTATTTATAGACAGGACAAATGCTGGTGTTGAATGTACTTTTATTGCTTTGGCTAAGGCAAGCTCCTATATCCCATAGTGACTGTGTGTGACCTAGATGCCATGTATGTTTCCCAATTGTTTTCTGCGTTTGATCCCAGCATATGCATTCAGGAGTCTCATCAATTGGTGGTATGTGTACCACTTGTTGCTAGCTGGAAATGTATGTTTGAAAATCAGGTTTGATACTGCAACGCATTCATAGGTAGCTTTTAAGAGTATGGGGATGACCAATTCATGTTGTACATGCAAAACTTAAAGAGGGCTGTGCTCAAGAATTTGTTGACTAGCACACTGTATGCCAGCAGGCCGAACACTGAGCACCCACGTTAACAACTCACCATACCTCACATGTCTGCTCTGAGTGAGACTTCTGACTGCCAAAAGCCTGTGTAATGGTACACTACATTGATGCAAGCTGATCAGATCACCCCAGCTGAAGCTGCTGAATAACATTTGCCGACCTTGCTACTGATGCACTGAGAACAGCTGGCGGTAGATTGCTGCTATGGTCTGACAGGATAGTCTCACAAGGTGGATCCTCCATAGGCTGCCTAGCATGAACCTGCTGTAAGGTACTCATTGATGCCAGGTCCTTGTCTGTTGCTTTTTTGTCCACCTCCTGTGTGTTGACCACTGAAGTGACATCCACATCGCTGTAGTGCCCCTCTCCAGATGGCTTGGACTCAGGCTGATCAGCAACATCTTGATAGGCTTGTTGGCCAAGATATGCGTGCTGCTGAGGTGACCTAGGTTCTGCAGAGACTGTTGCTTTGTCATCAGCTTCTTCTTCAGCTCCACCGTTGTCACTGTAGTCATCATCATCATCAGATGGGGGGAGGTCCATGTTTGACATGTAGTCTTTACCTGCCACAAACATTTCAAGCATGTCAGCAGGTGTCCTCACAGACAAGATTCAGCGATGACATCCACTCTTGAGACAAGAGTATGCCTCTGCACAGAGGAGCTGCTGCCAATCTGGGAAGTGAGACAAGCACATGCAGTATGATCTCTCAGCCAGCAGAAGAGACTGGCTCACCGTCAGGGACCTTAGCAGGGGTGTTAGTCAGCTGATCAAGGTAAATCAGTCTGGACCTGAATGACCTCAGCGCTGGTTGGACATGCCGCATACCTGTCCAATAGCTCCTCATTGGTTGACAAAAAGCTGTGACCCCTGTCGTAAGAATCGTTACTGTTATATGCAGCAGGCTCTGAGCTGAAGAAGCAAGCCATTGCATATCTGTGACTACATGTATACAAGTGGTACCATTTGAATCTGGACAGCACGCTGATGGCCGCGTCTGGCCAGCCGCAGATGAAGAGCGCAGCAGCAAATGCCTCAGCGCAAGACAACTTGCAGGGTTTACCTGTAGAATAAGAAAGAAACGTTGGCGTTGCATTCCTCTCACAAAGCTGCCTGTTGTCAAGGAAAGGCACTAGCAGCAAGGCATTTCAGAGCTCTAAAGCGGAGTCAAAGTAGGCTGGTGCTTTTCGAATGCACGCTGAGCACCTGCTCAATAGCTATTCAAACAGGATTCACCATAGTTGACAGGATTTGCAGCTACTAGCCAGGGCAGTAGCCTTGGTGCAGCTCCACGTATCCGTCCTGTCATGCACAGACTATGTCAGTCTCCCTACATAGGGCGTCTGCCTCAGTGAAGTCACAGGCAAAGGTAACCTTCAGGTGGCGTACCAAATGGGACCTCGTCAAGCTTGTTCCAGGAGCAATCGACGACAGCTAGCCCCTTGACACCTATAAGTTCTTTGTCCTCGTTGGATACACAGCACTTGCCGTTCGGGCTGAGTATGACTCCAGGAAAGGGAATGCCCAGCCGTAGCTCCGAAACAACTTGCTGCCTGACTAGCTTAGTGCCCGTGCACCGTTTCTTGTCACACTGGCCAAGGTCCCACATTGCCAGACGAAAGGGAATCGAGTTTTGCACATCAGAACTGTCGTGGTGTAGTTGCCTCCAGCCCAAGCCTCCCGGAGGTTGCTTCTCCCACGATCAGCTGCATCGTCCCGGTTTTTACCTTTTCGCTCTGGCTTGCCACCTCTGCCTTTTGGTCGAGGCATAGTTGCAGCAGCACAGTGCGAAAGCCCTGTGCACAGATCAAGCATGCTGCGCCCTCTGCCAGTGATGAGTCACGAGGCCGATGAGTCATGCAGCTGCGGATCAAGCTGACATTCCTCTTCAGCAATTTCTGTGGCCAGGCATGCAATCGCATCAATAAACTGAGGCACCTGAAGTGATTGAAAATTGCGCCTTGCTTGTATCACAGCATCAAGGGCGACCGGAATCCTTATTTTGAAAAGGTTTCTTTATAGCACCAACTTTTACTATGTCGATGTTGCAATCACGCCCTACCTTGACAGCTTCAAACGCCCAGCAGGTGAGAGCATTCTGCAATCCCGCACATGGCAGTTGACTCGGGGGCTGACAGTTTGTTGATCTGCTGTACTTCAAGCACTTGTGGTATGTCATACGGAGGCATCCGAAAGTAAATTTCCATGCCCATGCTGCAGTTGAAGTCTGCTGCATTCAAGCAGCAACTTCCCCGAGCAGTGAGAAGTTGCCCACAATTTGCACGATGCCAAGCGGCGCCAGTAGGTGAGAGGAGCGAGTCGTATTCAGCTGCTCCAGCTTATGTCAGTCTGCTAGGTGTACTGGCATGTGTGCAGAAATGCAAAGCTATGCTGCAGAGTCACAGCAGGTGTCGCGCCGACAGGTCGTGCAACTTTGCTCAATAGCTGGGGCTTTTGCAATCTTGCCACAGTCAGCTGTGGCTGCTGCAAAGGGTACGTCACTGCCTCAGCTATCTTATTGTTGCATCAATCCTCAATAAGCTGACAGCGAAACTTCTGCAGGACCTCCTGGATTCAACGCTGCAAAGGATACACAAGATAGCTACCAGTTTGTATATCCATTTGGATGGCAAGAGGTATCAGTGGATGGCACAGATGTAGTCTATAAGGACATCATAGAGCCACTTGAAAGCGCTAGTGTCACAATCTCCAAGACTGACAAGGCCAGCATAACAGATTTTGGCAACCCGTTGGAGGTTAGCAATAGCGAGCTGCATCACCATCACCGCCTCACAATCTGCATCCTGGCGTCCTGCGAAAGGCGCTTGCCCAGCATGCATGCACTCATTCAACCATTGATTCCATTTCAAGAATCGCTGGTGATCGCACTGATGCATTCTTGGTCACCACAATCATGCTGCTGACAGGTGACATATAATGTATTCAGGTAGCACAGCAGCTAACAAATGAAGTACTCACTCCCAGGAGTCAGCAAGCCAAGGTACTTGGCGTGAACAAGGTGAGAGGCTTCTGCTTGCATCAGCATGCAGTGCAGTCAGCTACATTTGCATGTCCCTGTGATGCTGTCCCTGTGATGCTGAACCAATGTTGGCTTGTGTGCAGCGTGAGATAGATGGCCGGACATACTATGAGTTTGAGTTTGCAACCAAAGCCAACACATACATCAGGCATGCCCTAGCAGTGGTGACTGTAGGAAATGGTAAGCTGCTTGTTTCGCCAGAGATAGCACACTCTGCTTGTTGACAAAGATTGCCGACTAATCTAAGCTGGAATGCAGAATGAAAATTACGGTTGTCTGACCTGGATGCTGCAGGCAAATTCTACACCCTGACCACTGGCTCAAATGAGAACAGATGGTCAAAGATGAAGGAGAGATTAGTGGAAGTTGTCAAGTCATTTCAAGTGTCAGAGCGGTTCACAGGCTAAGTATGAACAGTTACAGGCCACCATGGACAGCATACGCTGTGTGACTTCCTTTACCCACAATTTTGGCAATTCATGTAGAGTTTCAGCAGACATATACGACAGTGCGCCATTCAGTGACAGATTGTTGGACTAGTGCTCATGTCACACCAATCCATTGATTATTGCTTAAAGATCAGCCTTTCGTATTTGACATGAATCTGAGGCTCAGCACATTGCTGCTGACATCAGCTACCTGTTACTGAAGAAAACCCACATTGACATTTCTGAGCGAATCCCTTATATTCCTTGAGATACTCGAGAACTGGCTAACATGACATGCCCCTGCACTCAACTGGGCTGTCCACCTATGCGGTTCCAGCACTGTGTCTGTACTCAGTGCTGCCTGACAGCGCACTTGCGACGCCCAACTACGTGAACACAACATGCACAGAGTGTCACAGTCGCTTCATATTCAAGGCCTCTGGGTGGTAAAACGTCATCTCATCCCAAACTGCTGCACGGACTCCAGCCTCATTCAGCTTGTCCTCCTCCACATCATACACAAACGCTCCTGCAACCGGAAAGCATGTGTTGTCACATGCTAGCTAGATCCTCAGGCAAGCGACATCCTCAGCTAGAAATCGACAACTAGAGAACTTCGGAATTTGTCAAACAACGCTTACATGTGCAAGCGCATAGTGACGAATGCATGCACAGCTTGCAACGTGCACTGTACATGTTAGATGCTATCAAGCCATGCTCAACATCTGTGCACTGTAGCATCATGCCAGATGAAACAGTCTGAGCTTGCTGCTTGTGAGCAGAAATGCAAGTCAGGCTCACTTGGGGCGGAGGGCTCAGAGGCAGGGTCGTGAAGCTGGGCTAGGTAGGGGTGCTGCAGGGCCTCCTCTACTGTGATGCGCTTGCGCGGGTCAAACTGCAGCATGCGCTCCATGAGGTCTATGGACTTGGGGGTGGCGTCTGGGTACATGTTCCGGAAGTTCACCCTCTGCACAGGCACAGCACTGTGAGGTGAGCCATTGTATTACTGGATTTGATGAAAACACAGAGCAGTGGCTGTTGCTTCAACGTCAACAGGGCAGTTGTGACAACATTGCAGTGGTATAGGGGCTAGCACAGAGGTGATGATCATTTGTCTGTGCAGGTCAATGATGCAGTCAGTATGTAATCAGCTGTAGCAACAAGCTGGCCTATCCTGCACCACAGTCTTGCATTTTCTGGAGCCTGGTAACCAACGCACATCAGAAACTGCAGATGCAAGGAGGATCAGCAACAACCCATCCCTGTTGCAACCATAGTCTGCAACACATCACGGGCAATATGCTATGCAACTAATACACACGAGGGATGCTTTCGTGGCGTACACAATGCATGGAGCGTTTTGACAACGAGAGTTTGTTGACAGACCTGAGCCTTAGGAAGCGCCTTGATGTACTGCTGGGCCTTCTGACTGTTGATGAAGGACAGGTCAGTATCAGAGGGGGAGCCCAGAGTCTTGATGATCAGCTTGAGCTGATCAATGTAATCCTTGCCCGGGAACAGAGGCTTCCTCTGCAGCAGCTCTGCCAGGATGCAACCCACAGACCTGTCAAGGGCAACAATTGTTCTTACCTGTCATCACTCATTCATTCATTCAACACATATCTTTCCATACGCTCAGGTATGCACAGTTTTGAGTAGATGAGGTCCTCTTGATGCCTGTCAAGGGCAACACACATGCTTACCTGTCATCACTCATTCAATCATTCAATGTGTATGTTCCCATACTCTCAGGTATGTACAGTTTAGAGTAGATGAGGTTCTTCTGATGCCTGGCATGAGATGTCATACAGTCCATACTGCGTGTCGCCCACTGCTGTGTGCCAGTGCGCGTGAGCATGCAATGCACAGTAGCAGACTGCAATCTGCACTGGATCTAGAACAACGAAGAACGACGAGCAATGATCACAGATCTGTGGCTGAAATAGGTCATCTGAAAGGCCAACATGCTTAGTGCCTAAGCAAGCAGATGCACTGTCATGGACCGGTGTTGGTAAAAGATACCATGCTTATGGTGTGGCAAGGGCTGATGGCACATCTCACTGTCTGCTTTATCTTTGAAGCAGCTGCTGGATTGTGATGCATGCCGTTGAGGTGACTCTGAACAAGTCACTTAATATGCTTGAGTCTGCTGCTACCCAAAGACATGTCATATTAATTGCACAGATATGCCAGCTGCAAATGATGCAGGCATGTCACTGAGAACTGAGTGCTGCATCAGTCACATGCAAGACAGCAGCAGCTCTCACCAGATGTCAATGGCAGCTGTATAGTGCTCACAGGACAGCAGCAGCTCAGGAGCTCGGTACCATCTTGTTACCACATACTCTGTCATGAAGTTACGCTCTGAACTGCAGCACCAACAAATAAGGTGACAATGCATCAAACATAAGACGCAACAGCACTTAGCAAGGAGGCAAAGTGTCTGAAGCAACATTGCCCCTGAGCATGGGTTATTGAGAGATCTTGCAAAAGCTGTAGTGCAAGAGTGGTGAGGATTGAGCATGCACATGGCATAGCTGACCTCGTCCTGGCCAAGCCAAAATCACAGATCTTGAGATCACATGATGCATTCAGGAGCAGGTTGCTCGGCTTCAGATCTCTATGGAGGACGTTAGCAGTGTGGATGAACTTGAGCCCTCTCAGAATCTGCAGCATGAACGCAAGTTGTGTTTGGCTAACATGACGCAGTCAAGGCTGCAATGCATGCATGGCTGCAGGCGCACCTGGTACACAAAGTACTGATAGTGATCGTCTGACAGAGGCTGAGAAGACCTGATAATCTGGTGCAGGTCTGTGTCCATCAGCTCATTCACCAGATAGACATCATTGAACTTGTCCTTGTTGGTTGGCTGCATGATGTCCATAATGGCAATGATATTTTCCTGACGCAGGTGCCTGAGCAGCTTGATCTCTCGAAGTGTGCGCTTAGCATCTGTCAGGTTTTCGAAGGCATTGGTTATCTTCTTGATAGCCACTTTCTCGCCTGTGGCTGTGTTTTTGGCTGAGCATACAACACCGTAAGCCCCTTTGCCTATTGCCTTAATCGGCTGATACACCTCGTCGATTTCGAACAGTGTATGCCAAAGCATCCAGCACTGCTTGCCAGGGACATTACACTCTTTCCTGACGGGGACGTTGCTAACTTCAGACTTTGCAGCCGGGTGCGGCTGTTGCATTACTTTCTACGGCAGTAGGTTGCAACCTTCACATCTGCGGTATCGAAAACCGAGGACACCCTAAGCTTGAGGTAAGGTTCAAACACCGCTTAGACGATGATTCAATATCGGAAACTGGTGTTTTGCACGATACCCTGAGCATCGATTACCAGATTCCGGTCATGAAAGAAGGAAGTGGAACATCGCCCGTTGCTTGCGATCCGTGGTGCACACTTTCGGAGGAGTTCGAACAAGAATCAAAATGTATACTCCCGATTCGGGACTGCTTGCCTTTATTTGACATATGGGGACTGCCGCAGCAGCATGCCGTTCTGTCAACTGCCGACATGCATCTGAGGGGACTTTTCGACAACAATCTCGTTGAGGTTGTCTTCAAAGCGGTCAGCCTCTCTCGCTTGCTTGGCCTGATTGGAAGTGGACTTGGTAAGCCTTTGAGGATGGTTTTCAGCGACGAAACGCAGTGCAGGGATGAGGGCCTTCTCGCTCAGGTGATCCTCCAGCATCTGCAAAATTGCCAACACAGTGTGAATCAATGCTGACAAGCCATCAGGCTGAGGACTGCTCAAACTGTGAGCAGCTTTGCCGACAAGCTCACTTTGCTAATGTATTGGCCGCTGCAAACAGCTGGGCCAACACGTAAGCAGGGCCATGGGTACCGATGAGTGCTCTGAGTCTTGTGACCAGCTAAGATCCTGCTGAGCAGATTAGTACAGCAAGTATACCTTGAAGGATCAGAGAGCTGAATCATTCTTTCGTTTCAGAACAAAAGGGGACGCTGATTGCAAACAGCATGACAATGGTACCACCAAAAGAGCAGTCATGACTCAAGCTCTCATGTTTGTGCTTGCAGTCTCGAGGCATGGAATGATGCGTTTCGACCCATGGGACAATAGTTCACATACTCGGGGTTAGCCCATCAATTCTTACTATGTATTGATATTAACAGCATTAGCACTTGCCCTTCAGGTGCAGGCACAGCACAAGTGCCCTTCAGGTGCAGGCACAGCACAACTGCCTTTCAGGTGCAGGCACAGTGCAACTGCCCTTCAGGTGCAGCCACAGCACAACTGCCAATTTCTTTCCAGGCCAACCATGGACAGCTCCACAAGAACGACCTTCTGCTGTTTTGTTCATGATGCCGCAGTACAGTCAAAGATGACATTTGAGCACACATTCCAGCCTATGAGAGAGACAAATTACAATGCTTTCGCCAGCCAGCAAGTCTGATCACATACAAAAGAAGACAAATCTCAAATCTGGATGACATCAAGACAGTCTAAAACGAATTTGAAAACTTGCATATGATATGCAGCTTACCCTCTTGGAGACCAGAATCCCTTCCCCCACCACCTCCCTGGGGCTGACCCACACAGCATCCCATCGCTTCTCTATCTTGTGGCCCTCCTCTCCAGACTTCCTCCTTTTCCTGACCTTGATGGGGCGTAGGAAGATGATGCGGCCAGGGGGGTACATGTTCAAGGCCCGCCCCTTCCTCTCTTGAGCCACGTGATACCTGCCACACCACAAAAGGCTACATCTTCACCAAATTCCATAATGAGAGAAGCAGACATTTCACCAAATTGGTGGGAGAAGTAGAACCCATAAATAAAACCAAATTTGAAGTGTATATATGCACCCAGATGTATCACCCACATGTGTGTATGCATTGCTTTCACGCTGCCGGAAACAGGTATGGTGCATGAAGTGTTGCCCTGAATATGTAAGATACATCAGCTAGACGTTGCTAAACGGGCCTGAGACAGCATCATTGCAAGCTTGTCACCCAGCCAAAGTGAGCGTAGCAAGGACTATGCCAAAATTGGCCTTCCAGCAGCATATCACAACAAGACCAGCAACAAATGTGACTCAACGTATGCTCGAGGGGTGACAAATCAAGCCACTACTCCTGGCTTTCCAACAGAGCATAGGACCTGACAAGATGATACATCAAGCTGAAAGAGTTTTGAAGAAGGGGAACCACCTTTCCAGAACAGCACGAGCCTCTCTGGGGATTGCTTTGTAAGAGCAGAAGAGGGCATCTGGGGCAGGGCGGCGCTCCTTCCACCACCAGCCCCCCATGATCACATGCAGCTTGTGATACCTGCAATGACAACAAATCTACATTAGCTGACCGATCATCAACAATGACCAGATGCAGCTTGTGATACCTGCAGTCACAACAATCCTACGTTAGTTGATCGATCATCAACAATGATCATGTGCAGCTTGTGATACCTGCAGTCACAATAAATCTGCATCAATTGATTAATCGATGACAACAATGATATCGGCTTTCTGGCTCATGATGAGCTGGGTACGTGCGCGGCGAGGTCTGGTCTATCCATTGTGTGATTGAGTGATGGATTGCATGCAACACATGTCAGTAACATGCCTAGGAAAGTAGGGATACTGAAGTTCCTCAGGACTGCAGATCTGGTGATCAATCTCTGCAAGCGGTGCTAGCCATGACCAGTGCATCTTGCTCCAACACATGCACACTATATATGAGTGAATTGCAGCACATGAGATAGTTGCTGCAGCAACAATTTCAAAGCAAGTGCATGCAGTGCTGCTCGCCTCTGCTGCACAAAGGGGTTGCTGCCATATAGTATACAGTGAGACCAGCATATGAGACAAACAAACAGCTGAAACTTGGTCTGCAGTTCACATCCAGATGAGGACCCAAGTGCATCAGACATTGACCAGGGCAATGTATCATGGTGATAACTTGGCACAATAACACTATATCCTCTACGTCACATGTCTATGATATCAGATCAGATCATATCACAGCATATGTACATGTATGTATATCATGGCAATGTGCATGCTGTGAAGGAGTCTGTCATTCAGGCAGGCAGTCCTTTAGCCTGCTGAGGTCATGCTGTGACACAATGCATGGCGCATGGCTGTCCGTCCTGTTTGCCTCACCTGCAACGCGCCAAGGCTGTGACCATTTCTTCCATGATGCGAAACAATGCATGGAGCATGGCAATCAATCCTGGTTGCCTCACCTGCACCGCGCCAAAGCAGTGACCATTTCATCCTGTTTGTCTCACCTGCATCGCGCCAAGGCAGTGACCATTTCATCCATGAGCCTGCTGAGGTTGTTCACAGTCCCTCTGCTGACCATGTCCTTGCCCACCACCAGACTTGTGCAGAAGGTGTCCAGCACCCGGTTCAGATTCCGGCTCACCAGCCCACCTGGTGGGTTGAATGCCCATGTGCGCACATCTGCAATGCAATGTGCATGTCAACTGCTGTTCAAAGGACGTGTCAGCCCATGCATGAAAGCAGGGCCAGCTGCTGTACTGACTCAGCATAATGTCTTCATGGCAAGGCGCCTTCCAATGGCAAGGAACTTTCCGAGTCCTCCCTCCATTCAGATGTTCTACATAATGCTGTACACTATGTTGCACACAATGCCCTACGCAATGCTCTGCATAAGCACTGTCACAAGCCTGTACTCAGAGCTGTACAGATCAACCTACACAATCCTAAGTGGCATGACTGCCCTGCACCTGCATGGCTAGTTCAGCTAAGATGGGGATTGCATTATGATGTAAGGACCCACCTGGGAATCTGTCCTTGAGTTTGAGCCCTATAAGGGCTGCTGTGCCGGCTCCCAAGGAGTGACCAGTGATGACTAACTGGTAGTCCTTGCCATCAAGGGCCTTGGCCATCTTAGCTCCCACCCCCTCCCCTGAGGCCTCATTCCTGCACAGGATGGGTTCACAACTTTTAAGATATCAAGCCACAAACTGAAGACCATATCCGGACATCTGAGATTCGCTGCTCAAAATCGTTTCATTGTTGCATTGCATGCCAGCCAGATTGGCTGTGTGGAGCTGCCAAGTGACCAGAACATGCGAATTTGGAGTCACTCAGCAAGAGCACACAGCTGGCCTGGCTTACAAAAGCACAAAAGGAGCAGTAATAGCTTGAAATGGGACATGGCCATTCAGTTTGCTGCACCTGTAAGGCTGACCTGATGCCTCATGTATACAACAGTCATGGCAAAGCTAGAACCAAGGACCCCTGTAAAGTGGCTCTCCAACAGACTCCCACTGAGACGCCTGGATTCCAGCTGTTTGACTGTCCACCCAGTAGCCAGAATACAGACACAACCAGTGGGAGCAGCATGCATGCACGCACAATCAGACAGCTGGCGCTTGCTGAGAGATGGCATTAGCTTACTCCTGATTCTGATACTCTTCGCCGTGCAGTAGCGTCTGTAGCACTCCGTGGTCCTCCATGTCCTTCAAGATAGCTTCAGCTGAAGCCACCATGCCCGAATGCCCAAACACAGCTCCTAGAGCACCATGTTGCTTCACATAGTCCTGCACAGAAATGAGCTGTTGCATACGCTTGCTTCTGTGCAATGCCCAGACACGGCTCCTAGAGCACCATGTTGCTTCACATAGTCCTGCACAGAATTGAGCTGTTGTATACGCTTGCTTCTGTGCAATGCCCAAACACTGCTCCTGCAGCACCGTGTTGCTTCAAATCGTCCTGCACAGACTTGGGCTGTTTTATACGCTTGCTTCTGTGCAATGCCCAAACACTGCTCCTACAGCACCGTGTTGCTTCAAATAGTCCTGCACAGACTTGGGCTGTTCTATACGCTTGCTTCTGTGCAATACTTACAGTGGCAACAGAGGGCCGGGCAGGTCGCGGACTGGTTGCTGCATGGAATGACCACAGGGAGCCCAAGCACAGCCATAAAACAATCAAACAAAGCCAGGAAAACTCATGAAAGAAAAGAATGCAGTGCAGGCTATTGCTTTGCCACAGGGGCTGCAGCAACAGCACATCCCCAGCGTGACAACAGGTGCAAAGTAAAGGTGGGAGGGGGGCGCTGCACCAGAGCAAGTAAACACACAATTGTGACATTGAAGGCGCCCCAAACTGCCTCCATGACCAAAACAAGCCATGCCTCATAGACAAGAACGACGCACTGACAAAGCAGGAGCATCAACAGCGCGTCAGAGGGAGAAGGGGCAGAGCAAAGCACAGCATGTGGCAGGGTTGAACAGGGCCTGTGAAATCAGGTGGGTGACCCCCAGTAGGGGCCCCCTGGGGAGCAGAGGTCATGCCCTTTTATGCAGTGTCACAAGGCATCCAAACACTACACATAGGCATGATTTGGGAAGGCTACCTGGGCCCAACTGCTGGCCAGACAGAGGCATGGTTTTTGCCTGCGCAGGTGTTACATGGGCATTTGGGGCCTCTGGGCAGCAAAACAGAAGCAAAACATACAGTTTTGCTGTTATAAACGATGATCATGGCTGTTGAAAGTAAGAGATGTTAGAAAGATGTAGATTTGAACAATCATTTACAAAAGCGGCTGAAAAAAACCTGAGGTACCCAGCTCTCCATGGACTCAGGATGCACCACAGCATCTGTCACCAGATCTGCTATACTCTGAGTGCCTCTGATGGCCACCACAACAGACTTCTTCTCCCTACACATAAAAACCAATGTGTGCTCAGAACTGATTGGCAAACAACATCAAGACTGGCTGTGAGTACTGACTTCTTCTCCCTGCACAGCAGACACCCATGTGTGCTCATGCCTGATTGCCAAACAACATCAAGACTGGCGGTGAGTACTGACTTCTTCTCCCTGCACATCAGAAACCCATGTTTGCTCAGGCCTGGTTGACAAACAACATCAAGACTGGCTGTGCATCACAAGTCCTGGCTGCAAGTCATCAAGACTAGCCCTGACAGTCCCCAGGGCATCCCAGAGTGCATCAGGGCAGAATGGCAGGGGGAACTTGGCTGTATCATGCTGTTATTGCCCAACGCAGAGTGCAAGCTGTGCATCAGCTCTGAGCATAGGGGGGAGCGCCCATCCCTGTCACTGTTCTGTCTGTCTGTGACAACAATGTGCAGAAGGCAAACAGCAATCCGCCAACAAGGCAGTCACAGAGGGCAGACCAGCAGTCTGTCACTGAGTATGTCATTCAGCATGAAACTGGATGCAGCATGAAACTGGATGCAGCACGAAACTGGATGCAGCACACTTCATGAAGCTGTGGCACCGGCTGCATCAGTGCAATGCACGCAAAAGGCTTGTAGCAGCAGCTTACTTGTCCAAGATGATCATGTAGGGCAAGTGAGACAGTGCTCTGTTGTCATGACTCCAGTACAGCAGCTCATCCGGCTCCAGGTCTGCCAGCTTGATGATGTCTGCCGTGATGGTGTCACTTGTGATGACCTTCTTGGCACAAATGCCACATGTCACTGGTGACCGATGGATAGCACTGCACACAGAGGGAGCCCAAACGTGAGTTTGTCAGGTCACATCAATAGACCTTGTAGGGTTGCTCACAACAGATTGGCTCTGAAAAGGCAAGACTGAAATGGAAAAAGAATCACACCTAGCTCATCTTGAGCCAGAAAGCATAAACATTGTTGTTATCAGGAACAGTGTGAGACATGGTTGCTGTGTCTGTACGGCAACAAAGTGTGTTTTGTCACAGTCACGTAAGGCCAGCACAATGTGTGAAGTTCCTGCAGAAAAGGACTGCCAGTCAGATCAGAGCAGGCAATGTGCAATGCCTTGCATGCGTCCACTCTAAGCAGCAATACACTCTCAAGAGCAAACAGACAAGAGCAGCTGATGTTTCCAAAAGCCTGTGATGAGCAACCATGTGTGAACAAAATCAGCAGTGTTCAGCCAAGTTGAGTGTTCATTGCAAGCCGTGCAGTTGACAATGAAAACAAGGCACAGATGTGATGCAAAGCCAGGAGTAATGCAGCAGCCAATAGTATGTAAATGGGTCAAGATCAAGATACTGCAGCAAAGCTACTGCACAGCAAACTATGCATGAACACCTGTAGGCAGTGATTGCCAGCGCTCCTTGTGTTGTGTTACGTTACATTATATTGTGCTCCATGGAGTACCTGCTGGAGGGAATCAAACACCTGTCAGAGCTGCAAGTGTTGGGTTCTTTGGCGGTCAAACGCAGCCTTGTAGACTTTCCAAGAGAAGTCAATATGGATGACTTGTTCCTGTTCACATGCAAGCTAGATCACCACAGATCTGTACAGAGTATCTGCTGGGCAGCAGAATGGCTAAGTGCTTACACACTGGTATGCTGAAATGGGTTGATGCTCCCTGCACCAGCTTCTGTCCAAAAGGCAATGCATCTCTCAAGCAATGCACATGAGGATCAGCACCAGCATGGCTTTGTTCATCTGCTAAGAATGCTTTGAGACAGTATTCCACTACAAGTGAACCTGCTGCATGCTTGGATGTTTACACGACATTGCGCAATTAGCTACACCTGACTAGTGTGATACATGGGATAAAACAAAAATCGTTTTTTGTGCCCCTCGCCTGAACTTTGGAGGACGCCAAGCCCACAAGCACATCAAGGAGGGCATGCATGCATGTAAGGCTGCCTGTCCAAACCATGTATGTACTACCCACTGGCAATCAATCAAGCTTGGCAAGTGCTGGCATGCAGCATGGCTTGATGAAGCAAATCTGTCATCCGACAA
>JAABUP010000766.1_pt1 | contig 69295 bp, 74 predicted proteins | sample 5559201 | NCBI WGS metagenome assembly JAABUP01 (sample SAMN10711887, study PRJNA513373) | rock metagenome | isolation source: Antarctica rocks | place: Antarctica
AGCACCGCGAAGACCGCGAGGGTGCGGAACTGCCGCGAGAGGTAGGCGGCGGCGCCGTCCTGCACGGCCTTGCTGATGTCCCGCATGCCCTGGGGGCCCTGCTCCGCAGCGAGCACCTCGCGGGCGAAGACCGCCGCGAACACCAGTGCGATCAGGGCGACGGCGAGTACGGCGTACAGGATCGGCTCATCGCCGGTGAGGTACGTGGGGAGCTTCGTCGCCTCGGCGACAGGCATCGCGGACAAGCGTCCTCCTGGTCAGGCGCGGGCCGGAGTCCCGCGAGCCGGGCGAGCATATGCCCGGACCCGGGGCGTCGTGCGCAGACCTCCGCCCCGTCCACCGGAGGACACGAGCACGGGCTAGGTGCCGGGCAGCTGCACCGGCAGGGGCCAGCGCATCTCCACGGTCGTCCCGTCTGGCGCGGGATGGACGGCCAGGTCGTCGACCAGACCCGCGACGACGGCCAGCGCGACGTCGGGATCCCCCCACCCGTCGTCGCCGTCCAACCCGTCGTGCAGCCGCTGGCCGAACACCTCACCGGCGTCGTCGGCAACGGGCGAGGCGGCCGGTCCGACGTCGCGGACCGTCACCACCAGTCGGCTCGGCTCGTCCTGGACGGTCACCGAGACCCGGGTATCGGGGGCGTGCACGGCGTGCAGACTCACGGCCCGGGAGCAGGCCTCACCCACCGCCAAGCGCAACTCGTCGATCAGGTCGCCGTCCAGGCCGGCGCGACGGGCCGCAGCGACCCCGACGAGCCGAGCTGTCCGGACGTGCGCGGGAAGGGGGGGCAGGAGAAGTTCGACCAGGGCCATCGGGACTAGTCGGTCGCCGCGACGGCCTCGTCGACGGACCCGTGGATCGGGAACACCTTGGTCAGGCCGGTGATGCGGAAGATCTTCAGGATCCGCTCCTGGGTGCAGACCAGACGAAGCGACCCCTCGTGGGCGCGGACCCGCTTCAACCCGCCGACGAGCACGCCCAGCCCGGTGGAGTCCAGGAACTCCACCGCCTCCATGTCCACGACCAGGTGGTACTGACCGCTGGACACCAGGTCGATCAGCTGCTCCCGGAGCTTGGGCGCGGTGTAGACGTCGATCTCGCCCCCTACGGCGACCACGACTCGGTCACCTTCGGTACGGGTCGACAGGGACAGATCCACGGATTCTCCTCAGGGCGAGCGGTCGGTGCGAAGGCGTTCGGGTATTCCGGCTGCGGGACGCGAGGTCCGAACATGCACAGACCCTTGTGGATGCCGAGCCGCACCTACCCGACCCTCCGGACATCCAATCATGCCGTGATCAAGGCCGGGGCGGCGTGCCGGCTGCCCGCTTGACAGGATAAGGGGAATGACCGGGAGGAGCCTGCTGCAGCAGTTGCTGCTGGAGCCGGGCCGGGCCGACCGGGTCACCCATGTGCAGCACGTCCAGGCACGGGCCGGGCGACCCGCCCCCTGGCCGGAGTGGGTACCCGCGCTGCTCCGCGAGCGCTTGGCGCTGACCGGGGTGAGTGCCCCGTGGGAGCACCAGGCGCGGGCGGCGGACCTCGCCTGGGGCGGGACCTGCGTCGTGGTGGCAACCGGGACCGCGAGCGGCAAGTCACTGGCCTACCTGCTGCCCGTACTGTCTAGCCTGCTGAACGACGAACGGGCCACCGCGCTCTACCTGGCGCCGACAAAGGCGCTCGCGACCGACCAGCTTCGCGCCGTACGCGCGCTGAACCTGATGGCGGTGCGAGCCGCGACCTTCGACGGGGACACCCCGCGGGAGGAGCGCGACTGGGTACGCCGGCACGGGCAGCTCGTCCTCAGCAACCCCGACATGCTGCACCGCGCAGTGCTGCCGCGGCATGCGGAGTTCGCGTCGTGGTTGCGCGGCTTGCGTTACGTCGTGGTGGACGAGTGCCACACCTACCGCGGGGTGTTCGGCTCGCACGTCGCCCAGGTGCTCCGGCGCCTGCGCCGGGTCTGCGCGCGGTACGGCGCCACGCCGACCTTCGTGCTGGCCTCGGCAACCGCCCGCGAGCCGGAGGTGTCCGCCGGTCGGCTCACCGGCCTGCCGGTCGTCGCGGTCACCGAGGACGCCTCCCCCCGCGGGACGACGGAGTTCGCGCTGTGGGAGCCGCCGCTGATGCCGGGCCGGCGCGCCGGCAGCCGCGAGGGTGAGCCCGGGTCCGAGCACGGGGGTGAGCACGGGGCGCCCGTACGGCGGCCGGCCACGGCCGAGGTCGGTGACCTGCTCGCGGACCTCACCGTCGAGGGCGCGCGTACGTTGGCCTTTGTCCGCTCGCGGCGGGGCGCGGAGTCGGTCGCGATGACCGCCCGGCGGGCTTTGGACGAGGCCGCCCCCGAGCTCGTCGCGCGGGTCGCGGCCTACCGGGCAGGCTACCTGCCGGAGGAGCGGCGCGAGCTCGAGCGGCGGCTGCAGACCGGCGATCTGCTCGGTGTGGCAACCACCAACGCGCTGGAGCTCGGGGTCGACGTCGCCGGACTCGACGCCGTGCTGCTCACCGGTTGGCCGGGCACCGTGGCCTCGGTGTGGCAGCAGGCGGGGCGGGCCGGACGGGCCGGGCAGGGGGCGCTCGCGGTCTTCGTCGCCCGGGACGACCCGCTCGACACCTACCTGGTGCACCACCCGGCCGCGCTGTTCGGGCGTCCGGTCGAGTCCACGGTGCTGGACCCGTCGAACCCCTACGTCCTCGGGCCGCACCTGTGCTGCGCGGCGGCCGAGCTACCGCTGACCCGCGAGGACCTGCCGCTGTTCGGCCCGGTCGCGGACGTCGAGCTGCTGCTGGCCGACCTCGTCCGGCGGGGGCTGCTGCGGGTACGCCCGCGCGGCTGGTTCTGGACGTCCCGGCAGCGTCCCGACGCCGACCTGCGCGGCTCCGGCGGCCCTCCGGTGCGACTGGTCGAGGCCGGCACCGGCCGGCTGCTCGGGACGGTGGACGCGTCCTCGGCGCACAGCCAAGCGCACACCGGCGCGGTCTACGTGCACCAGGGAGAGACCTACCTCGTCGACGGGCTCGACCTCGACGAGGCCGTGGCCTTCGTCCATAGCGCCGACCCGGACTACACGACCTCGGCTCGCGAGATCACCGACCTGCGGGTCGTGGAGGTGCTGCGCTCGGCGTCGTACGACGGGGTGCAGGCCTGTTTCGGCACCGTCGACGTCACCCATCAGGTCGTGGGCTTCCTGCGCAAGCGGGTCGGCTCCGGCGAGGTCATCGGGGAGGAACCGCTGGACCTGCCGGCGCGCGAACTGCGTACCCGGGCCGTCTGGTACACCCTGGAACCGGCGCTGCTGGGCGCGGCCGCGCTCGCCCCTGAGGACGTGCCGGGCGCCGCGCACGCCGCCGAGCACGCCGCCATCGGCCTGCTCCCGCTGTTCGCGACGTGCGACCGCTGGGACATCGGCGGCGTGTCCACCGCCGTGCACGAGGACACCGGCCTCGCGACCGTCTTCGTGTACGACGGGCACCCCGGAGGCGCGGGATTCGCCGAGCGCGGCTTCACGCGGCTCGCGGCCTGGTTGCAGGCGACGTGCGAGGCGATCACCGCGTGCGAGTGCGAGTACGGCTGCCCGTCGTGCGTCCAGTCGCCCAAGTGCGGCAACGGCAACGAACCGCTGGACAAGGCCGGCGCCGTACGTCTGCTCCGGGCGGTGCTGGGCAGCGGTCTCGCGGGGTAGGAGGATCGCGCTTGTCCCCTACGTCTGGAGCGTCGCGTGTTCGCCGTCGGTCTTGTCCTGCTGGTCCTGTCCGGCGTCGCGGCGCTCGGCGTCGTGCTGTCCAACACCGACCCGATCCCCGGGGGCGCGGCGGCCTTCGGCGTCACGCTCTCCAACGTCTCCGTCGGTGGGCTCTTCATCGCTGGAGCGGTCACGGGCTTGCTGTTCGGGCTCGGGCTGGGCCTGATGGTCGCCGGCTCGGCCCGCCAGCGACGCCGCCGGGTCGAGACCAAGCGCACCGTCAAGGGCGTGCGCTCGCAGAAGCAGCAGCTCGAGGCGGAGAACGAACAGCTGCGCAGCGAGCTCAGCGGTACGGGCGGGCAGACCACCTCGACTGTTACGGCCGAGCCGGTCGGCGAGCAGAAGCATGGGCTCTTCCGTCGCTGAAGGTGGTCTGCGGTGCTCAGCCGCCCCGGGTTGGGACAGGCCGAGCAGCGACACGGCCCCGGTCGCGCCCTCGTCGGTCGCGCCAGGCCGCTATTCGACGGGGCTGCTGAGGAGGCGGCGCAGATGCGCTCCGGCCAACAGCAGCACGAGTGCGCCGGCCAGGCTGCGCAGCAGTTGACCGGTGTCCAGCGCGGCGGCGGCCGTATGCGCGGCCCGCTGCACCGGGCCTGCTGCACTGATCGGGTCCTGAGCCACGACCGGCTTATACGGCAGTTCCGGCTTGTAGGTCCCGAGCGGCAGCGGGGCCTCGGCCAGGGTCGGCCCCGGGGTGTCGGGCAGCGCGGGTAGCTGCGCCAGGGCGAGATTCGGCGCGAACTCGGCCAGGGTCTGGCCCAGAGCCCGGCCCGCTCCAGTGTCGCCAGGTGGCAGAACGACCGTTGCGCCGCTGCTCCCCGGAGAGCCTGGGCCGTTGGGCCCACTTCCGGCCGCGCCTTGGGACGGACCGGCCGGGACCGTGGGCCGCGAGGCCGACGGCGAGGCGAGCACAGCACTCGTGGTCGCCCTCGCCGTCGAGGCCAGGGTTGCGCTGCCACGGGTCGGGCTGGTGCTGCGATGCGAGGTGAGCGCGAAGTCGTGGCGCCCGGGTGCGTCCACCAGGTAGGTCAAGATGTACGAGCAGGACGACCCGTGACAAGCGTCAGATTTCGAGATCCCGTCGCGCAGCACCTTGCCCGCGCCGTCGTACAGCGTGTAGGAGGTGAGGTCCGGCTCGGCGCCCTTGGTCCAGCTGAAGGCGACCTGCCGGCTCCCGCTGCCGCGTGCGCTGAACCCCGCCGGCCTGGCCGGCGGAACCTTTAGCGTGAAGGTCTGTGTCGCATCCTGGCTCCCCGCACTGCCGGTGACTTTCACTGTCCAGGTGCCGTTTGGAGCCGGTGCCACGCCGGAGCACGCCACGGACCTCTTCCAGCAGGCGGTGTACAGCTGGAAGGACAACGGCCCCTTAACTGCTGGCGCTGAGGAGTGGGCGACCGTCACGGACGTCTGCGGGCGGCCGACCGGTTCGGTCAGCGTGAGGTCGGTCTCCTGGATGCTGCTCACGGTGGCTGTGATGTCGACCGTGGTGCGCGTGTATGTGATCGTGATCCCGGGCCTGCTGGGCGACGAACTGATGGCCCCGTCGGCCTGGGCCGGGGTCGCGCCGACGAGGCCCAGGACCAGAGGCGCGGCCAGGACGACGACCAGCGCGCCCTTCACGGAGTTGCGGGCCCTCATGCTGCGACCTTCCTGGGAGCGACCTGGTCGGTCGAGACGAGGTGCAGCCGAAGGATCAGGCGCTGCGCCGCGCTGCCCTTGGGGTTGCAGGTGGTCAGGGTCAGCATGTGGTCCATCCCGGCCTGGCCGACGACCGAGTAGTCCGTCGGCTGGACGATCCAGGGGTTGGCGTGGCCGCCGAAGGGTGCGACAGCTCGGTAGTGGTAGCTCGCGAACGGGGTGTCAAGGATAACCTCGTCGCCGGGCGCCATCTCGTCGAGGTGGTTGAAGGGCCGGCCGAAGGTGGTGCGGTGGCCGGCGATGCCGACGTTGCCGTTCTCCCCCGGAAGCGGCGTGCCACCGTAGTGCCCGGAACCGGCGCGCAGCGCCGCTGGCGTGGTGCCCTCGACAACCAGGACGTCCAGGTTGATGCCCTTCTTGGGGATGCGCAGGCGGGTGAGCACGTTGCCGACGGGCACGTCGTGCCCGCGGTACTGCCCCTGCAGCGCCGGGTCGGCGAATTGGTTGTCGAGCTGCCCCTGCTGGAACCGGCTGTAGACGTCGGTGCCGACCGGGTAGGCGAACATGGCCACACCCGCGACAAGCAGCACCAGCGAGAGCACCGAGACTCCTTTTCGGCCTCCCGGGCGGCACAGGGCGTCCCCGAGCAGCGCCCGCACCGATCGGGCGCGCGCAGGCACCACGGGGGTGACGAACGAGGACTGCATGCTGGCCTTCCGGGCTGCGGGCGCGTACGGGTGCTGGGCAGGTCTCGGGGAGGGCAACGAGACGGCTGCCCTGAGGTTACGCCGGGATGGCCCTTCCAGCGGTGCTGGCGCCGTGCTCCACCCCTGCCGTGGGCCGGATCGGGTCTGCTCAACGCGGGCCTGCCCGCGCGGTCGACGTGGCGGCGCCCAGCGCACCCAGGGGGCCAGCCGGCCGTACGGTCGTGTGCACCTCGACTGTGGCGCCCCTGACCGTGCAGCTGATCAGTTGGGCGTCCTGGGCACCGGCGACACGGGCAGCTGCGGCGCAGGCCCCGGACTGCCCCTCCAGAACGTGTCCAGCGGCGGCAAGCGCCGCCAGATCAGCGGTGGCGGCGGCGCGATGCCTGGCCACTGATACCGCGCTCAACGTGGCCAGCAGGCCCGCGAAGGCAACCAGCACCAGGGCCAGCGCAAGGACGGCCACGGTCACGAAGCCGCCGTCTGGGTCCCTGCCGGTGTCCCGGGTCGCGTGCCTCACGGCGGGGCGTCCTCGCGCTCGGCCACCGCGCGGGCCTGCACGTGCACCGGCGGCAGGACCCGCAAGACGCCGCCGAAAGGCTGAACCTCCGCGGTTACGGCGACCTCGACCAGCGTGCCGCTGAGGTGGATCCGGACCTGGGCCCCTGTGGGCGCAAGGTCTCGGCCAGCCGCCCCCGCCGAGGCCGGGCTGTTACCTCGGGCAGCGACGCGCGCTGCTGCCCGGGCCGCGTCGACGCATCGCAGCTGCCCGTTGACGCACACGAGCACCCAAGCGGCCATGGCCAGGACGATGAGCAGGACCGGCAGCACGACCGCTGCTTCAGCCGTGGCGTACCCGGCGTCGCCCGAACGCAGCACGCCGCTACCGGTTCGGACGGCGGTCGGGCCGCTGTCGCGCCGGGTCGGACGGGGTGAACGGTGCACGAGGCCTCCTCGGCCGGTCCCGGGCAGGCGTTGCCTGCCCGGGACAGTGGCGGGTCAGAAGGACAGGTGGAACGCGCGGGTGATCACCGACTTGAGCAGGTCCAGGACCGCCGGGCTGGTGACGACCTTGTAGAGCACCCCGCTGAATCCACAGGCGGCAACAGTGCCGACTGCATACTCAGCGGTGGTCATTCCGGCGTCCGCGTCCTCGCCGTGCAGACGGGCCGAGAGGCGAACTGGGGCGGTGCTGAGACAAGCGAGTGCGTGCATGGGAAACCTCCAGGAGGAGCCGGTCGGACGGACCGGGCTCGGGTGCCGAACGGCTGTCCGGCAAGTTCGACGCTGCCGCTTCGCAAGCACCCTCGGTACCCCTGTTGCCCGACCTGTGGAGGCGACCGCAACCTGTGGACGACGGCCGCTGCTTCAAACGTCAAGCCGGAGCCGCCGACCCTCCCCGAACGCGCGGGCCGGCGTCGATGTCTGTCATGTGACGACCGTGCTGTGGGACACAGCTCGCCCGGACGTGCGGGCGTTGAGGTCTCGCACAGCTTCTGACGGGAGGTGACGTCGTCCAGGACGGCGTGCAATTCGGTCAACCGTTCGCGTCGCGTCGTCGGCGAGCCATGCTTGCAGTTGTCGCCAATCGTCGGGGCCGGGGTTGGCCGGTAGGGCGTCGAGCAGCGTGCGGATCTCTTCGATGATGAACCCGATGCGTTGCGCGATCCAGGCCCCGCTGCCACGACTCGAAGGCCTTCGACCCATCCCTGGTGCAGCAACACGCCGGAGGCGGGACCGGTCCTGGACCAGATCGGGGTCGGCGACCTCGACGCGACCGCTCGGGCCCAGCTCGCTGACCAAGTCGACACGTTCTCGGACCGCCGGGTCGAGCGGTACTGGACGCTGCTCGGCGTGCTCAACGTCCACATTCCTGCTCTGCCAAGTCGAGGCGGCAGCGATCTCGTTGAGCGCCTGTTCGCTCCGCTCGGCTGGTCAGTGAAGGCGACGGCTATCGGCCTGGATGAGCAGGTGCCGTCGTGGGGGAAGTCGCCGTACCTCGACCTCCGCCTGTCCGGGGTGATGCCGGTCGCTGCGGCGCTGACGCAGCTGTACGTGCTCATGCCTGTGCTGGACGACAGCAAGCACTACTGGGTGAGCGCAGATGAGGTCGACAAGCTCATGCTTGCGGGTGGCAGCTGGCTGGTCGGTCATCCGGAACGCGATTTGATCATCACCCGCTAGCTCGGTCACCACCGGACCCTGGTCCAAGACGCCGTAGCCAGACTGGCTGAGGTCGACGACATCGAAGCGGAAGCACTGGACATTGGGTCTGCTCACGAGCCGGAGGACCGATCGACGCCGTTGGCTCAGTTGCGCAAGGCCGCAGTCATCGCTGCGCTGCGGGACGAGGGTGCCGCGACCGTGGTCGACCTGGGTTGCGGCGAGGGGGGCCTGCTGCGCGAACTTGTCCCGGACCCCTCATTCAGCAAGGTCCTCGGGGTGAACGTGTCGCACCGGGCCCTCGAGCTCGCGGCCCGACGGCTGCACCTTGACCGGATGCCGGACGAGCCGGACACCAGCGTCATCAACGACAGCCATCGGCGCCGTCGACGTCGGCGCGCGCCTGCTGCGGCGGCCATCGGCCGCGGCAGCGGTCGCACTGCTACCGCAGCGTGGCCAGCAGCGGCGTGGCAAGACCGACGACTGCCGGCACGACGCCGAGCAGGACGAACGCCGGCAGGAAGCAGAGTCCGAGGGGAGCGACGGCCAGCACGCCCGCCCTGCGGGCTGCTCGGGTGCCGCGAGCAAGGGCCTCGGCTCGCGCCTCCGCGGCAACGCGGCAGACGGCCTGCGCGACGGGGGCGCCCCCGTCGCCGGAGCGGGCCAAGGCCCGCGCAGCGCTCGCTCCAACCGGTCCCCTGCACCCAGGGCCTGCCAAGCCTCGGCGGCCGGTGAGCCGACCGCCAGCGCAGCAGCAACCTGCTCCAACCGGGTACAGCACGGGCCGGGTACGGCTCCGGCAACGGCCCGTACGGCGTCCGCCAAACTCGCGCCGCCGGTCAGGCAGGCCGCGAGCAGGTCGAGCGCGAGCGGGAGGTCCCGGGCGAGCTGCTCGGACCGCCGCCGGTCGGCGCGGGGCTCGAGCCGGCCGAGCAGCCCCGGTCCGGCCAGCGCCACAGCCGCGGCCAGCACCAGACCGACCGGTCCGCCAACCAGGACCACTATCCCTGCGGCTGCGACGACGCAGGCGGTTCGGGGTCCGAGTACGCGCCGGGGCTCGGCCGAAGCGGGGCCGCGAACACCGCCGGGAACACCGCCGCGAACATCGCCCGGCGCCCGGCGCCCAGGTGCGGCCCGGGCGGGAGCGGTGAGCCCGCGCAGGCGCAGCGCTGAACCCGGACGGCGCAGCAGCACAGCGCTGGCAGCGGCGCCCAGGGCGGCAGGGACCAGGACGCTCACGCGGCGACACGCTCGTCTGCGCGGACCCAGCGATCCCCGTCCCGCTGCCGCGCGGCAAGCACGAGCTCTCGGCGCCGGGGGTAGCAGGGCCTGCCGCAGGTCACGCCGTACCGCCCGCCGTAGCTACCAACCGTCCCGTCCACCACACGCCGAACACGTCCAGTGCGATGCCGAGGACGCTGCACACCAGACCGATGGTCGTATGCAGCAGCACGTGAACCGGTCTGGCGCCCAGAGCAGCAGCCAGCCCGATGCCGGCAAGCGGTAGGAGGGCGAGCAGACCGGCGGTCGCGCGGGGACCGGCGAGTTCGGCCTCGACGGCCCGCCGTTGGTCCCGTTCGGCGCGCAGCCCGTCCTCGAGGCGATCGACGGCCATCGCGAGCCCGCTGCCGGTTCCCGCACAGACCTGCCAGCACGCTGCCAGACCGGCGAGCAGTTCGGGGGCGGCGCTGCCAGGTCCCTGCGCGAGCAAGGCAGCCGGCACGTCCCCGCCGAGACCGGCCGAGCTGGCCGCGGCCCGCAGCGCCCGTCGTACCGCCCCGGTCGCCACCTCGGCAGCTGCTCCGAGGGCCAGGGCGGCGGGTCGCCCGGCCCGCAGCTCACCGGCCAGGACGGCGCACGCCTCCCCCGCCTGCCGCCGCTCCTGCTCCCGCGCGGCCCGGGCCTGGCGCACCTGGACGGCGCGCCACACACCAAGCAGCCCGACCAGAATGAACAGCGCCGACGGCCCCAGCACGAGCAGCCCACCGAGAACGAGCAGCAACGCTCCGCCGACCGCGCGACGCCGTCCCCATCGGTCGAGCAGCGCCCGTGCACCACCTGGGGCGAGCCGCCCGGTACGCGGAGCCAGGTGCAGCAGCCGGTCGGCGCCGGCAGACCCACCACGACAGCGGCCGCTGCACCGGCGAGTGCTGCCGGCAGCAGCGGGGTCACAGCAACTCCTCGAGGGCGCGGGCAGCGGGGCCGGGCGTGCCAGTGGCGGCGGCACCGTCCCAGGTCCAGGCCGGCTCGGCGGCGACGAGGGCGTCCTGCCCCCGGCTGAGCACGCACAGCTCAGCCACCCGGCGGGCACCGCCGCCACGCGGCCGGACCAGGTGTACGACCACCCGCAGCCCGGAGGCCAGCTGACTGTGCAACGCCTGCCTCATCAGCCCGGCAGTGGCTGCAAGCGCCTCCAGCCGGGCCGGGACGTCGGCAGCGGAGTTGGCGTGCAGCGTTCCGCACCCACCCTCGTGACCGGTGTTCAACGCCGCGAGCAGGTCGACCACCTCCGCTCCCCGCACCTCGCCCACGACGAGCCGGTCGGGTCGCATGCGCAGGGCCTGCCGCACGAGGTCTCGCAGGGTCACTGCTCCTGCGCCCTCGACGTTCGGGGGCCGGGCCTCGAGCCGAACCACGTGCGGATGGTCCGGCGCGAGCTCGCTCGCGTCCTCCACGAGCAGCACCCGATCCCCGCTGTCCACCAACGACAGCAGGGCGGACAGCAGGGTCGTCTTGCCCGTGCCTGTTCCACCGGTGACCAAAAAGGCGGTACGCGCCGCGACGAGCCGGCCCAGCAGGTCCGCCCCGTCGGGCGGCACCGAGCCGGCCGACACCAGCTCGGCCAGGCTGAACACGCGGCGACGTGGGACCCGCAACGACAGGCAGGTACCGCCCGGCGCCACCGGCGGCAGCACCGCGTGCAGCCGGACCCCGTTGGCCAGTCGCGCATCAACCCACGGCTGGGCGTCGTCGAGCCGGCGGCCGGAGGGGGCCGCCAACCGGACCGCGAGCCGGCGTACAGCGGTGTCGTCGCTGAACCGGACGGTGGTGCGCTCCAAGCCCTCGCCACGATCCACCCACACCTCGTTCGGTCCGTTCACCAGCACATCGGTCACCGTCGGGTCGGCGAGCAGTGGCTCGAGCACACCGGCGCCGACAATCTCGCTCTGCAGCGTCCTCAGCACGCCGAGCAACTCGGCATCCCCGCGCAGCGCCCCGCCCTCCTCACGCAGGGCCGCGGCCACCCGGCTTGCCGTCGGGGCGCCGCCGTCACCGGCCAGGCGGGTGCGGACCCGGGCGAGCAGGCCCGCGTCGACGCTCACGCGGCCCTGCCCCGGACCTCGGGCAGCAGGTCGGCAAGCAGTACGTCGCACAGGATGCCGAGCGGGCTGCGCTGCTTGCGTCCCGGTGGCTCCCCCCGCTCGAGCGCGAGGTCCAGGCCGGGTTCGGGCCGAAGGACGCCGGCGAGCGGCAGCCCGAGGGCGCGGGCGATCTCCGCAGCGGCCAGGCCGGAAGGGCCAGGGCCGCGCACGATGACGCGCATGTCTCGGCACACCACGCCGGTGGTGGCCGCGACCCTCGCGGCCGCTGCGGCCGCCCGCACCTCGGCGGGTAGGACGAGAAGCGTGATCGTGGCCTGGGCCAGGACCTCCCGGGCCGCCTCGTCCAGGTGGCGCGGAAGGTCGACGACCACGAGCTCGTTGGTGCGGCGCCCCGCCGCCAGCACGGCCTGCATGGCCTCGGCCGGTACCACTGCCGCCTCGCCCCGGTCCCAGGACAGCACCGACAGGTCCTGCAGCCGAGGCAGGGCCAGCGCGAGGGCAGCTGCCGGCACGCGGCCTCGCGTGGCCCCGAGGTCGGGCCACCGGAGCCCGGCCTCCTGCTCCCCGCCGAACACCAGGTCGATCCCTCCACCGAGCGGGTCGCCGTCCACCAGGAGCGCCTGCCGGCCGCCGCGCACCGCACTGACGGCCAGGGCGCAGGCCAGACTCGTCGCGCCCGCACCGCCGCAGCCGCCGAGCACCGCGACAAGCACGCCTTCACCCGGGGTGCCCTCGGCGGCGTCGGAGAACGCCTCCACGAGCCAGCCCTCGGCGTCGGGCAGGAAGATGACGTGTTCGGCGCCGATGGCCACAGCGTCCTGCCAGATGCCGGCGTCGTCGAGGTCTCGGCCGAGCAGGGCTACCGATGCCCGACGGGGCAGGCGTCCTCGGGCGCAGCGATCGACGGCGTCAGGCCCGACGACCACGAACGGCGCCGACGCCCAGGACCGTCGGGCCTCCCCCGCATCCGGGGCGACGTCGATGTCCACCCCCGCCGTGGCAGCGAGCCTCAGCAGGTCGTCGAGCACGTCCGGGTCGGCGGTGACGACGAGGGGGCGTTCACTGGACATCGGTCACTCCTGGGCTCGGGCGTCCAAACGCGGGAGGCGTCGGCTGCCGTACTCAGCGTGGGAGCACAGCCGCATCGGGTCGCGCCATCTGGACCACCTGTGGACGGACGTCCGGCGCTGTGGACGACGAGCGTTGCCGGCAGCCAGGTCGTGCAACAGTCGATCTTGGAGCGGTCGGCCCGACCTGGCCCCGTTACGCTCGGCCGCGTGCCCGCCGCCGCGTTCTTCGACCTGGACAAGACCGTCATCGCGAAGAGCAGCACCCTGGCCTTTGGCAAGCCGTTCTACAAGGGCGGTCTGGTCAACCGGCGAGCAGTCCTGAAGAGCTCCTTCGCGCAATTCGTCTACCTGCTCCAGGGCGCCGACGAGGACTCCATGGACCGGATGCGCGACTACCTCAAGGCGCTATGCGCAGGATGGCCGGTGCAGCAGGTGCACGACATCGTCGCCGAGACGCTGCACGAGCTGATCGACCCCCTGGTGTACGCCGAAGCCGTCGCCCTGTTCGAGGAGCACCACGCCGCCGGCCGTGACGTCGTACTTGTCAGCAGCTCGGGTGAGGAGGTGGTGGGGCCGATCGGGGAGATGCTCGGCGTCGACCGCGTCGTGGCCACCCGGATGGTGGTCCAGGACGGGCTGTACACCGGCGACATCGCCTTTTACGCCTACGGTCCGAATAAGGCAGTGGCGATCCGTGAACTGGCCGTCGAGACGGGCCTGGACCTCGCCCACTGCTTCGCCTATAGCGACTCGGCCACCGATCTGCCGATGCTCGAGCTGGTCGGCCACGCGGTGGCGGTCAACCCGGATAAGGCGCTGCGCCGGGTGGCGGTCGACCGGGGCTGGCCGGTGCGTACGTTCGTCAAGCCCATTCGCATGCGCGACCGCATGCGAGGACGGGTTACGAGCGCGCCCGGACCACCGCAGGCCTATCTCGCGGTCGCGGCCGCGGCAGCAGCAGTGATCCTGCTCCGGTGGGCCCAGAAGCGTGTGATCGGGATCACATAAATCCTTGACAGCGCGCCTGGACACGCGCAATGTTGCGGGTACGGACCACCGCCTGCGGGCGGACGACGTTCCCTCCGACGGCGGTCCGTGCGCAAGGCCCGAGCACCCACGTGCGACCAGCCGCGAGAGGCACGTCCAACGAGTCCGCCGCCCCACTGGGGGCCTACGACGCGGTACGACGAACCGACAGCACGCTCTGGTAACTCGGACCTGGCGCATGGCGACGGCGCCCCGCCAGCAGGTGGGGCGCCGTTCCGTCGTCCGGCCCGCGGGCTGGCCGACAGGGCTGCTGCCGACTCTCCTGCTGCGCAGTGCAGGCGGTACGGCTGGCGTGCAAGCCGGGCGGTTCAGAGCTGGCTGCCGCGCTGCAGAGCCTCGCAGACCGCGCGCCCTTCGATCGCCCCGAGCGCGGTTGCCGTGGCGCAGTGCACGAGCCACTGGGCGACGCCGGCCGGGCCCCCGTGCAGGTAGCTGCGCGCCGCGGCCGCATACCCCAACGCGCCGGCCGGGCCGTGGTCGAGCTCGGTGTGGCCGACCTCGGGCGCACCGACCGCCTTTGGGTCCAGGCCTCGGCCCACCAGGACGAGTCTGGCTGCCGCGCGAGCGACCAGTCCGTCGGCCGAGCCGAACGGCCGCAGTGCCAGCAGCTCGCCGTGCACGACGGCCGCCACGATGACTGCGGGGGCTCTTGTCGGTGCCAGCAGGAGCCGGGCCAGCCCGTCGAGGCGGGCCGACACCTCGAGTGGGTCAGGTGCTGGCCCGAGCTCAAGCGGGTCCTCGATGGCCTGGCCCGGGCCGCGGGGACGACCGAGCTGGTCGGTCGGCAGGCCCAGATCGGCGGCCGCCAGCAGGTGCAATCGGGCGAGCGCCTGCTTTGGCGAGCGGGACCAGGACGGCAGGACGGCACCGAGATCTGCGTGCAGCCGGACAGCGTTGGCAACCAGCTGGCTTCCCCGTACATCGTGCGAGGCCAGCTCCACCTTGCCGCCGCCCATCAGCTGTCCGCGCAGCCGCTCGAGCTCGATGCCGGCGCCTTCGAGCTGCGCGGAGGACCGGGCGCCGCGCAGCGCCGACTCTGCCGTGACCTCGGCGGAACGGCGGCGCAGGACACGGTGGGACAGCAGGGCGTCCACGCCGCTTCGGGCCGCGGCCACCGCGTCGGCAACACCCGGCAGGTCGACCAGAGCGCCCAGCGGGTCCGCCGATGCGGTGCGGTTGGAGGTTGCGTGCTCGGGTGCGGCCACGCTCGGCAACAGTAGGTGTCCGCGCCGGGGCTCGGCACCCCGTCGCACCGGCCTGCCGGACCTTCCCGATACAGTCCCGATGTGCTTGTGTGACCGGCACCACACTCTCAGGAGGAACCATGTCAGAGCGTACGCAAACTCGACCCGAAGGGGAAAGTGGCCGCGAGGCGCTGCGCGACAACCGCGCGGCCCAGACGCCCGATCCCGACGTCACGAGCTCGGTCTCGTCGGTCGCCGACCCCGGCCCGCTCGGCCTGGCCGCCTTCGCGCTGACGACCTTCTGCCTCAGCGTCTTCAACGCCGGCATCATCGGCGACAAGAAGCTCGAGGCAGTCGTGCTGCCGCTCGCACTGTTCTACGGCGGGACAGCGCAACTGCTGGCCGGGATGTGGGAGTTCAAGAAGGCCAATACCTTTGGCGCCCTGGCCTTCAGCTCCTTCGGAGCCTTCTGGCTGTCGTTCGCTGCCTACGTCAAGTTTGTCGTGCCCGGGCTGCCGATGGAGCACGCCTACCAGGCGACCGGGCTGTTCCTGCTGGCCTGGGCCATCTTCACCGCGTACATGACGGTGGCGGCGGTCAAGGTCAGCGGCGTCGTGTTTGCTGTGTTCATCGCCCTCACCGCGACCTTCGCGCTACTTACGATCGGTGCGCTCGGGGAGAGCACCAGCGCCACCCACCTCGGTGGCTACCTCGGTCTGCTCACCGCCGTGTTCGCCTGGTACGGCTCGTTCGCCGGCGTCACCAACAGCACCTGGGGTCGGGTCGTGCTGCCGGTCATGCCGGCAAAGCGCTGAGCCGTCCCGACCAAGGGTTGCCCGCCGACAGCCCAGCAGTGCCGACCGACCACGACTGAAGGAGCTAACCCATGACCCAGGAGACCGACCTGTCGGCCCTGTCCACCGAACACCGCCGGTTCGAGCCGCCGGCGGACCTGGCGGCTTCGGCCAACGTCACCGCGCAGGCGTATGACGCCGCCGCCGCTGATCGGCTCGGCTTCTGGCAGGAGCAGGCGCAACGCCTGGACTGGGCCACGCCCTGGACGAGCGTGCTGGACTGGCAGCCACCGTTCGCCCGATGGTTCGACGGCGGCACCCTCAACGTAGCGACGAACTGCGTGGACCGGCACGTCGCAAACGGCCTCGGTGACCGGGTCGCCTACCACTGGATCGGAGAACCGGCCGAAGACCGTCGGACGATCACCTACGCCGAGCTGCAACGCGAGGTCTGCCAGGCCGCCAACGCCCTCGTCGAGCTCGGCGTCCAGGCCGGCGACCGGGTGATGATCTACCTGCCGATGATTCCGGAGGCGGTCGTGGCCATGCTGGCCTGTGCCCGGCTCGGCGCACCCCACTCGGTCGTCTTCGGCGGTTTCTCGGCCCAGGCTCTGGTCGACCGGATCACCGACGCGGACGCTACCGTGGTCATCACGAGCGACGGCGGCTACCGACGCGGTGCACCAAGTGCGCTGAAGCCCGCGGTCGATGAGGCCGTGGCCCGCTGCCCGGGCGTACAGCACGTGCTGGTGGTCAAGCGCACCGGACAGGAGGTCGCGTGGAGTGAGAAGGACGTGTGGTGGCACGAACTCGTTGCGCGACAGGACCAGACGCACGAGGCGCAGGCCTTCGACGCCGAGCAGCCGCTGTTCCTGCTCTACACCAGCGGCACCACCGGTAAGCCGAAGGGGATCCTGCACACCAGTGGCGGATACCTGACGCAGGCCGCCTGGACCCACTGGGCGGTCTTCGACCTCAAGGCCGACAGCGACGTCTACTGGTGCACCGCCGACATCGGCTGGGTGACCGGCCACTCTTACTCCGTCTACGGCCCGCTGGCGAACGGCGCCACCAGCGTGCTGTACGAGGGCACCCCCGACGCCGGCGGCAAAGATCGCTGGTGGTCGATCGTCGAGGAGTTCGGGGTCTCAATCCTGTACACGGCCCCGACCGCGATCCGGACGTTCATGAAATGGGGCGACGAGCTGCCGCAGGCCCACGACCTCAGTTCCGTGCGGGTGCTCGGCAGCGTCGGCGAGCCGATCAATCCCGAGGCGTGGATCTGGTACCGGGACGTCATCGGCGGCGGGCGCTGCCCCATCGTGGACACCTGGTGGCAGACCGAGACCGGCGCCATGATGATCGCTCCCCTGCCGGGCGTGACGAGCTGCAAGCCCGGCTCCGCCATGGGTGCACTGCCCGGGATCAGCATCGATGTAGTCAATGGAGAGGGCGTCTCGGTCGGCGAGACCGGGGGCGGGTACCTCACGTTGGACGAGCCGTGGCCGGCCATGCTGCGGGGCATCTGGCGCGATGAGGACCGGTTCCGAGAGACCTACTGGAGCAAGTTCGCCGGCCGTTACTTCGCCGGCGACGGCGCGAAGTGGGACGACGACCACGTCTTGTGGCTACTCGGCCGGGTCGATGACGTAATGAACATCAGCGGTCACCGGATCTCCACCACCGAGGTGGAGAGCGCCCTGGTCTCCCATCCGTCGGTGGCCGAGGCGGCCGTGGTCGGTGCGGCCGACGCGACCACCGGCCAAGCGATCGTGGCATTCGTCACCGTCAAGGGGTCGGTGGCCGACGACGTGTCCTCCGGCGAGGCCTTTGCCAAGGAGTTGCGCGACCATGTGACCACCCAGATCGGCCCACTCGCCAAGCCGCGGCAGATCCTCATCACGCCCGAGCTGCCGAAGACGCGCTCCGGGAAGATCATGCGGCGGCTCCTGCGCGACGTCGCCGAGCACCGCGAGCTCGGCGACGTGACCACCCTGGCCGACCCCACGGTCGTCAACGCGATCAACTCCTCGATGGGGGCAGCCGGCGGTGAGGACTAGCGCTACCGGCGCTGAACGCCGACGGCCGCTGGGCCGGAGCAGGAAGGGCCGGAACAGGAAGGGCAGGGGGTAGGGCTGACCACAGTCGGGTACGGCCGGGTCGACAGCGAATTGCACCGGGAGGCGCACACCGTGACCGAGTCACTGCCCGAAGACCACGAGACGACCCTGTCCGGAGGGGTTCCCGGGCCCTCTGGCACCGGAGCAGAAACCGAAGCCGGGGCCGACCCCGCCGCACCCGAGGAGCCCGAGGATGACTGAGCAGGACGCCAGCCTGGGCGACCTCGTCGCGGCGGCGACGCAGAACCTGTCGACGTTGATGAAGCAGGAAGTCGCGCTCGCCAAGCTAGAGATCAAGCGGGAGGTGGTCGCCGCGGGCAAGGGCGCCGGCCTGCTCGGTGGAGCCGGCGCCGCAGGGGCCCTCGGCGGGCTGTTCCTGGCACTCGCCCTTGCCTTTGGCATCGCGGTGTTCACCCCGACCTGGGTCGGCTTCCTGATCGTGGGCGTGCTGTTCCTGCTGGTCGCCGCCGTGCTCGGCCTGGTCGGCAAGAAGAGCCTGACCAAGGTCGGCACGCCGGAGAAGACGATAGCGACGGTCAAGGACGATGTGGCCTGGGCCAAGCACCCGACGGTCGCGCCGACCAAGACCCTGGACGAGAGCAGCCGCCGCTGAGGGTGTGGAACCCTGCCGGCATGGCCCCCGCGGACTCGGTCGTCCTCGTCGAGGGACCGTGGCGGCATCGCAACGTCACCGCCGGCGGCCTGCGCTTCCATGTCACGGAGTGCGGTCCCTCCGATGGCCCGCTGGTGCTGCTGCTGCACGGTTTTCCTGAGTTCTGGTGGTCCTGGCGGCACCAGTTGGTGGCGCTCGGCAAGGCCGGGTTTCACGCCGTCGCCCCTGACCTGCGCGGCTACGGCGCGACCGACAAGCCGCCCCGTGGCTACGACGCGTACTCCCTGACTGCCGACGTGGCCGGCCTGGTACGAGCCCTCGGCGCGGATGACTGCGTACTGGTCGGCCACGACTGGGGGGGCAGTCTTGCCTGGTCCACCGCGACCCTGCACCCCACCGTCGTACGCCGGCTCGTGGTGCTGTCGATGCCGCACCCCTCGCGTCTGGCGCGCGCCCTGCTGACCGACCCGCACCAGGTGCGCGCGTCGTCCTACCTCGCCCTGTTCCAGATGCCCAAGGCTCCCGAACGCCGGCTCATCGACGGGACCCTAGTTTCGGAACTACTCCACCGATGGGGCGGCCCGGGCTTCCCGGACGCCGAGACCGAGCAGCGGTGCCGGGAGGCGATGGCCGTACCGGCCGCGGCGCACTGCGCGCTGGAGTACTACCGCTGGGCCGGCCGGTCGCTGACGCGCCCGAGCGGGTGGCGCTACCGCCGACGGATGGACGCGGGCGTGCACGTGCCCGTGCTGCAGGTGCACGGTGCGTCGGACACCTGCCTGTTGGCGACCACGGCCCACGGTTCAGGGGCCTGGGTGCACGCGGCGTATGAGCTGCAGGTCCTGGACGCGGTCGGGCATTTTCCGCACCAGGAGGCCCCGGACCTGCTCAACGGGCTGCTGATCGAGCATGCGGGCGCGTGATGCGCTCGGTCGCCCGGTGCCGGCCGACGACCCGAGCGCCGTCGAGCCCGTGCCCGAGGCTCCGCTTCCCGCGGAGCAGGCCCTGGACAGCGCCCAGGCGCTGCTCGACGCCGGGCGCGCCTTCAGCGCGCACGAGGTCCTGGAGGCGTCCTGGAAGGCCGCTCCTGCTGCCGAGCGGGACCTGTGGCAGGCACTGGCACAGGTGTGCGTGGGTGTGACGCACCTTCAGCGCGGCAATTTGGTGGGGGCTGCCCGCCTGCTCCAGCGCGGCGCCGGAGGGTTGCCGGACAGCCCGCTCAAGCAGGAGGTGCTGGCGCTCGCCGGACGGATCGCGGCCGGCGACCGCGAACTGCCCTTGCTCAGGCTGCGCGACTACGCGCCTGGGCCGCGTGCGCCAGGTTGAGCAGGAACCCCCGGGCCTGTCCGGCGAGCGCCCGGTCGTCAAGCAGGCCGACCTCCGCGCCGACGCTGACCAGCACCAGCGTGGCCACGGTCGCAGCGGCGCCGTCGCCGGAGGGTGTGTACGCCAAGGTCAGCACCGCCTCGGTGGCCGCGAGCCTCGGGCCGGCCCACGCAAAGCGTGAGACGTAGGACGTCGGCGTACGACGAGGTGGCAGGGCCCGGACGGACGCTGCGGTCAGTCGGTCCGGGGCGAGGCCGGTTTCCACGACGACGCGGCCAGCGACCGCGGCCACCCGGCGTACGCCTGGCCACAGCTCGAAGGCGCTCGGGCCGGCGAGCAGCAGGGCCGTGCTGGTCGGGTCGGCGCTGATGTGCTGGGTCACCCTGATGGTGCGGCTCGGACTCGCCGCCGGTGTCTCGGGGCTCATGCGCACCTCCGGGTCGAGCCTGGTCGGTCGAGGACGTGAAGTGCGTACCCGGTGCTTGCTGTAGTAAGCACTCATCGGCTCAGGATGACACAACGGGCCTGTCCATGCCTGCCCGCAGCGGCCGGCTCAGTCACAAGCTTGGGTGCTGACCCGGGCCGTCGCCGTACGGCCGGCAGCGGCATCCCCGGCCACCTCACGGGTGGTCAGCGCGTAACCGGTGTCCGGGTCGTCCGCGGCGGCGGCGAACACGACGCCGAGGACGTCGCCACGCGCATCCAGCAGCGGGCCACCGGAGTTGCCGGGACGTACGCGGGACCGCAGCGCGTAGATCTCCCGGACCACGGTCCGCTGCTGGTAGATGTCGGGACCGCGGGCGTTCTGGATACCTCGGATGCGGGCGGCGTCGGCGCGGAACGGGCCGTCCTGTGGGTAGCCCACGACGACCGCGGACTCCCCGGTACTGGCCCTTCCGGCGAACGACAACGGCGCCGGGGACAAGCCCGGTACGTCGAGCACAGCGATGTCGCGCTCGGGGTCGTACAGCACGACCGTCGCGCGCAACTGCCCGCGCGGCGTGACGACCACCGGGTTCGTGACACCGGCGACGACGTGTGCGTTGGTCATCATCCGGTGCGCGGCGTAGACGAAGCCCGAGCCCTCGATGCGGCGGGAGCACGACGGCGCGACACCGGTGATCTTCAGCACCCGACCGCGGGCGACTGTGACGGCCCGGCTCTGCGTTACGGCCGGGTCGGGCGGCTGGACGGCCTGCACCTGGGTAGGTGCGAGCGTACCGAAGACCTCCGGGAAGCCGTGCTCGTCGATGAGGCTGCGGAAGCCTGCGAACACGCCCCGGGCGGCGTTCGGAACAAGGCCGTCGACGGCGGTGAGGACTTGCGAGCGTCGTACCTGGGAGGACAGCGCGGTGTAGGGCGAGGAGGCGACCGCGGTGCCGACCAGCCAGGCCACGAGCAGCAAGCTGACCACGCTGACCACCGCACCGGCTGCGTTGTCGAACTGCCGCACCGGCCGCCAGGTCAGCCGGCGACGGATTGCCGAGCCCACGAGGCTGGCGAGCACCTGACCGAGGCTGGCAGCGACGAAAACCACAGCCACCCCGACCACGGGACGGGGAAAGGGTGACAGCACCGAGGTGCGCGCGAGATCCGGCGCGACCATGGCGCCGAGGACCCCTCCGCCGAGGAATCCGATAAAGGACAGCACGCCGACCACGAACCCCTGCCGATATCCCGAGATCGCGAACAGCAGGGCGGCAACGAGCAGCAGAACATCGAGCAGGTCCGCATGCACAGCCGAAGCCTAAGCCCGGCTCCGCCACCGAGGCTGGCGACGTGATCGCCGTGCCGGCAGGGCGGGTGGATCGCTGTGCCGCCCCTGAGCGCGGGCCGCCGATGCGTGCAGCAGCTAGCGGGTCACGAGACGACGACCTTGCCCGTCATGTGCTCATGGAACGTGCACTGGAAGGTGTACGTGCCGGCCTTGTCGAAGCGCAGCTTCAGGGTCTGGGAGCGACCGCCCTCGACGGTGCCGGTCATCCCGAGACCCTTGGCGTCGAAGACCAGGTTGTGGCTCACCCCGCCGGCGTTCTTCATGGTCAGGTCAAGGGTCCCGGTGCGGGCAGTAACGACATTGGGCGCGAACTTGAGCGTGTCTTCACCATCGACCTGGGCGGTCTGGGCGGTCGCGGGCCCGGCGGCGGCAACCGTGCCGCCGGCCGAGACGTCGCTGGAGCTGCCGCCGCCGCCGCAGGCCGTCAGGGCGAGCAAGGGGAAAAGGGCCAGTGCGGTACGACGGAGGGCGCGCATCGTGCTCCTTCGGTACGGGTGCAGGTGGTCGAAGCGGAACAGATGAACCGCGCCGGGTCAGGGGGACGGGCTCGTTGCGGTCCTCAGCGAGGCCGCGACCGTCGCGGCGTCGAGCTGCTCGACGCGCGAGCGGTCCCAGGGCAGAGCCAGACCGCCGAGCTCGAGCAGGCGGTCGAGCAGACCCGCAGTAAAGCCCCAGACCAGCAGCCCACGTACCCGGAACGCCGGCCCGACCCACCCGCTGGGATGGGTGACCTGCACCCGGTTCGCCGGGTCGATCAGCTCGGCGACCGGCACGCGTACGACGGCGGCGACCTCGGCTGGGTCGACGGCGTGCACGGCGTGCGGGGCGCGCCACCAGGCCAGGACGGGGTGTACGACGAAGCCCGACGGCGGCAGCCACACGGCGGGCAGGGTGCCGAGCACGTCCACGCTCGCCGGGTCCAGGCCGACCTCCTCGCCCGCCTCGCGCAGGGCAGCAGCGACCGGACCCTCGTCCTGCGGGTCCTGCGCCCCGCCGGGGAAGGCAGGCTGCCCGGGGTGGGACCGCATCGTGTGGGCGCGCTCGATCAGCAGCAGGTCCGGGCCGTCAGGACCCTGGCCGAACAGGATCAGCACGGCCGAGGGCCTTCCGCCGGATTGGGGCGGAAGGAAGCGGCTGAGCTGCTCGGGCCGCAGCGACGGCACAGCACCGGCCAGCGGTAGCAGCCACGGGGGGACGCTCACACCCGTACGCCGAGGTGCTGCGCGACCGCGGCCCGCATGGCCGCGACGTCCCGGAAGCCCCCTACCTGGACGAAGGCGATGGCGCCCCGGCCGGTGACGAACAGGGTCACGGGTGGCCCGCTGCCGTAGCGCGACAGGATTGCCCGGTCGTCATCGACGACCGATGGCCAGTGTGCGCCGAAGTCGCGGTTGAAGGCGAGCGCCTTGGCGGGCTCGTCCTCGGTGTCCACGCTGAGCAACCGCACCCGATCCCCTGCCAGTCGGGCGAAGCTCACCAGGTACGGCATCTCCTTGGCGCAGGGGCCGCACCAGGACCCGTACAGGTTCACCAGGGTGGGAACGCCGGACGGGGCCCCGTCCACGGCCATCGGCGGTCCGCCGCCGAGGCACCCGAGCACCAGGTGCGGAAGCGCCGGGCTGAGGCCGCCCGGACACGGGGCGAGCGCGGCCGCCGAGCGCAGCGCCTCGAGGTCCGGCGGCGTCCTGGTGGCCGTAGCGGCTTGGGTGACCGGCGCGCTGCTGCCATGGTGCGAGCCCACGACCAGGGCGGCCGCGAGCAGCGCGACGACGCCGAGCAGCGACAGCAGCCGCACGCGTGTCACCGCTCGGCCACTGGTGCGGCGGCCACGTCGGCCGGGCGAAAGAAGGCATCGGTACGAACCAGGGCGGCGGCCTTGGTCGGATCGGTCTCCCCCAGGCCGTACGCCGGGCACAGCGGGGCGATGGCGCAGGCCCCGCAAGCCGGTCTGCGGCTGAAGCAGACCCGCCGGCCGTGGAAGATCACCCGGTGGCTGAACATCGTCCACTCACTGCTGGGCAGCAGCGCTGCCACGGCCTGCTCGACCTTGACCGGGTCCTGTTCGGTGGTCCAGCCGAACCTGCGCACCAGCCGCCCGAAGTGCGTGTCCACCGTCAGCCCGGGGACGCCGAAGGCGTTGCCGAGCACGACGTTGGCCGTCTTGCGACCTATCCCGGGAAGAGTCACGAGATCCTCGAGCCGACGGGGGAGCTCGCCGTCGTACCGCTCCGCGACCGCAGCCCCGAGACCGAGCACCGAGCTCGCCTTGTTGCGGAAGAAGCCGGTAGGGCGGATGAGGTCCTCGAGCTCGGTCCGGTCGAGGGCGGCGAAGTCGGTCGCGCTTCGGCACCGGGCGAACAGGGCGGGGGTGACCTCGTTGACCCGCTTGTCCGTGCACTGAGCCGACAAGACGGTGGCGACCGCGAGCTCCAGGGGGGTCGTGAAGTCCAGCTCGCAATGCGCGTCGGGGTAGAGCGCGGCGAGCTCGCGGTTGGTCCGCCGGGCCCGGCGGAGGAGGCCGAGGGGCGTCTCGGCGGTGCGGGCGGCCATGACCCGAGCGTACGGCGGCCCGCTCCGGCTCGCCCGTTCCGGTGACGCTCCTCAAGGACCCCGCGAACGCTGACGACCCTCCCAGTGTCGTCACGCAGCGTGAGGACAGCCGGAGGAGACATGAAGACCGAGGTCGGCGCCGCGGGCCGCACCAGCACGCCACCTGCACCGCGCCGCCCTGTGCCCCGCCCGATGCCGGTGCGCGACGCGAGCTACGGGAATCTGTCGCTGGAGCAGCTGCGTGCCTACCGGACCGCCCTCGGGGCCGAGGAGTCCCGAGTGTCCTACTGGCGCCGGATCCTGCAGGCGCGCCTGGACGTCGTACGGGCCGGTGCGCACGGCGCGCTGGACACCGACCGACTGCGGCCCGTGCTGACCGATGCACGGGTGAGCCGGGGACGCCGCGCCCTCGTCGAGGTGCTGGACGTGGACGACATCCCGCCGCTTCCACGGCTTTCCGAGCTGTGGGACCGCCGCGTCGAGCCCGACGACGCAGCCGGTCAACAGCAGTTGGAGGGCGACCTTGCCCGCGCCGAGCAGCAGCTGTCGGCGTACCGCGCCGGGCTGCACAGCCGGATCGCCACCGCTACCGGTGAGCTCATCGCCCGCTACCGCGACCAGCCGGACCTGTGCCTGGCAGCCCTTCCGGTACCGCCCGTACGACACCGGCTCCCGGCCTGAGGGCGTGGCGCAGGTGCTGTGGGGGAGCATAGGCAGCGTGCCCCTCGTCGTCGTCGGCCTGCTGCTGCCCGTGCTGCTGCTCGCCCTGATGCTCATGATGGAGCGGGTCGAGCGGCCGCTGCGAACCGGCTCCGGCTCCGGCATCGATGAGCTCGAAGCGTTCCTGGACAGCGCGCGGCCGGAAGAGGTCGAGACCTTCGTCAGCCAGGGCTACGCACCGGCGCTAGAACGGTACTGGCGGCGGCGGCGCTTCACGCGCCTGCTGGCCGGCCGGGTGCGTTGATCTGCGAGACTCGCGCCCGCACGAGCGAGCTCTGACAGAAGGGCACTTGTAATGGATGAGATCCTGGCCAAGGCCGGGCTGTTCCAGGGTGTGGCGAGCGAGGCCGCCGAGGCGCTCTCGGCCTCCCTGACGGTGTCGGACTACAGCCGCGGCGAGGTCGTGTTCGCCGAGGGCGAGCAGGGCGACACGCTGTACATCGTGGTCACCGGCAAGGTGAAGATCGGCCGTCGAGCGACCGACGGCCGGGAGAACATGCTGTCGGTCATGGGACCGTCGGACATGTTCGGTGAGCTTTCACTGTTCGACCCGGGGCCGCGCACCGCTACCGCCACCGTCCTGACCGAAGGTCGTCTCGCCTCGCTCGCGCACGCGTCCCTGCGGCCGTGGATCAACGACCGGCCAGAGATCGCCGAGCAGCTGCTGAGGGTGCTCGCCCGGCGCCTGCGTCGTACGAATGACGCCCTTGCCGACCTGATCTTCACCGACGTCCCGGGGCGCGTCGCCAAGCAGCTGCTGGCCCTGGCCGAGCGGTTCGGGTCCCCCGAGGGCGAGGGCATCCGGGTGCATCACGACCTCACGCAGGAGGAGCTTGCTCAGCTCGTCGGCGCGTCGCGGGAAACGGTCAACAAGGCGCTGGCGGACTTCGCCTCCCGCGGCTGGGTCCGCGTGGACAGCCGGGCGCTCACCATCCTGGACAGCGCCCGCCTGGCCCGCCGCGCCCGCTAGCCGGTGCGGGCGTCAGACCTGCTCGTCCTGCGGCGGCGTCTCGATCCCGGCCATCTGCCGCAGCCCGTGCCAATGTGGGTCCTCACCCGCCTGGAGCCCGTAGGAATGGCTGCGCATCCCCTCGGGTGGTGTCTGCGCCCACTCCTGCGCCCACGAGGTGGTGCTGGCGTAGATCAGGTACTCCCGTACGCCCTGCATCGTGATCGAGGCGACGAGCCGACCGGTCGAGCCGATCGCGTCTACCATCGCCTGCTCGAAGGCGCGCAGGGCGTCCTTCTCCTGCGGTCCCGGCAGCCCGTCCAAGCCGGCAGTCCCCAGCTGCAGGCCCAAGCCGACCTGCACCCCGAACCCGTCGTACGGCGCGGACAGCGCCACCGCCTCGTCGATCAGCACGACGACCGGCCGGCCCTCCTCGGTGACGGCGCGCAAGGTCATCCAGCGGGGTGGGACGGAGAGCAGGTGAGCCATGCGCCCATCCTGCCCGCTCCCGACCCGACCCACCTCCCACCAACCGCCAACCCCACCCGCCAACCCCGCCCGCCAACCCACCAACCCAGGTAACCCCGCCCGCCAACCCACCCGGGTAACCCCGCGCGCCAACCCACCCGGGTAACCCCGCCCGCCAACCCCGCCCCCCGGGCGCACTCCGCCGGGCGTACCACCTGCTCCCGTCGGAGCCTGTCTGCTCCCGTCACGGGTCAGCGCCCGACCCTGAGCGTGCGCACCTGCCGCCCGACGACAGCTCAGAAGACACGTCGCCACAGCAGCAGACAGGGCCCGACCAGAGAGGATCCGGGGGCGGGCTAGCCGGCCACGACCGGCGGCGGAGGCGAGCCAGCCAGCCACGACCGGCGGCGGAGGCGAGCCAGCCAGCCACGATCGGCCGGCGGAAGCGGGCCAGCCCGGCCAGATCAGCGGCGGAGGCGGGCCAGCCGGCCAGGATGGGCCGGCGGAGGCACTCAGCCGGCAAGGATCCGCTGGCTGGCGGCGACCTCCGAGCGCTGGCCGGTCGACCGGGCAAGCTCCAGGGCCCCCTGCAGCGCCTCGCAGGCCTCGGCCTCCTGCCCACCGGCCCGCAGGGCGCTGCCGAAGGCGCGTAGGGCCAGCACCTGCGAGCGCACGTCCTCCGAGGGGGTGTCGACCGCTTCCCGGGCAGTGGCCAACGCCTCGTGCTGGCGGCCGAGCTCGAGCAGCGTCCCGGCCCGGTGGGCCAGCGCCTGCCGCCGGGGGAACAGCAGCGCAGGACCCTCACCGTTGGCCAGCGCCGCATCGAGCTCGGCGAGTGCTCCTGCCAGATCCCCGCGCCGGCGCAGCACCTGGGCGAACAGCACCCGGGCGCCCAGGGCGGCGCTCGGCTCGAGGTCCAGCCCGGCCAGGACCGCCCCGGCCCGGTGGGCGCAACCCTCCGCGCCGGTCAGGTCGCCTCCGTCGAGATAGGCGTAACCCATGGCGACCAGCGCCAACGAGCCGGTCAGCGGGTGCCGGCCCCGCTCGGACAGCTCCACGGCCTGCTGCAGGTGGCCGATGGCCCCGGTGAGGTCGTCCTCGCCCCTGGCCGCAACGCCCATCGCGACCAGTGCGAGCGACTGGCCCCATGCGTCACCGAGGTCGGCGAACCGCGCCCGCGCCTGCGCTGCCTCGTCGGCGGCTTCGGCAACCTGGCCCAGCTCGGCCGCCGCGAGTGCGTCAATGGTCAGCAGGGCCGCGACGCCCCACCGCTCACCGGTGACCTCCACGAGCGGAAGCAGGCTGCCGGCCAGGTCCCGGGCCTCGGAGTGCCGCCCCTCGAGCAGGCGTACGAAGCCCTCCGTGCCGGCAACCCAGGACAGCCCACCGGTGTCCTCCAGGCCGCCGAACACCTCCGCCGCCTGGTCCAGCGCCCGGTCCGCGAGCGCGTAGTCACCGCGGGTGGTGGCACTCCAGGCCAGGTGTTGCAGCGCCCAGCCGGCACCGCGCGGGTCCTGGACCTGCACGGCGAGCGCATGCGCCCGGGTGAAGCGTTGCTCGGCGTCGTGCAGCCTCCCGTCGAAGTACTCGAGCAGCCCGAGCTGCCGCAGCGCCTCGCCGGAGAGCCGGTCGAAGCCGCCTGCGTCCGCTGCCGCCAGCGCGGCAACAAAGGCCTGGCTGGCGCCGGTCGGGTCACCGCGCTGGCGGCGTACGTCCCCGAGGACCACGAGCGCGCCGGCCCGGAGCTCGTCCTGGGCGCCCGTCCGGAGCTCGTCCTGAACTTCGGTCAGCGCTGGGACCAGCTCGGCCTCGGCCTCCTCGAGCCGGTGCAGCGAGGCCAGCGCCTGGGCGTGTGCGACCCGGACGGGGGCTACGAGGCCAGCCGGCACAACCGGGTCGTACGAGGCCGGGACGCGACCGGCCGAGGCGTACGAGGCCGTGCCGCGACCGACCGGCTGACCGGGCGACAGCTCGTTGAGGGCGAGGGCCCGGGCCAAAGCGCGCTCGGCCACCGTACTGTCGTCCCGCGCGAGCGCGGAGGTGCCGAGCCGGGCGAGAGCGGCAAACGCCACCACCCCCGCCAACCAGGACGGATCGGCTGGTGGCAGGCCCATCTCGGTCGCGAGCCGTACCGCTCGCTCGCCCTGCGAGGCGGCCACGACGTCGGTGTCGGCCCCCCGCGCCTGCGCCTGGTCCTGCGCGAAGAAGGCCGCGGCAGCGTGCCGACGGGCCCGCTCGGCCTTGACCAGCCCGGCGTAGGCGACGTCGCGCACCAGGGTGTGGCCGAAGCGCAGGAAGCCAGGCGCCGGGTCCGGTTCAAGCAGCCGGCGGTCCACGAGGGAGTCCACGGCGGCACGTACGACGTCCGGGTCGTCGTGCCCGGAGGCGCGACCCACGGCGGTGAGCGCGGGCACCGACATCCGCTGCCCGAGCACGCTGGCATCCCGCAGCACCCCCTTGTCCCGGCCCGACAACTCGTCGATCCGGGCGGCGAGCACGGCCTGCACCCCGGCCGGAAGCACGTCCTCGGGCAGATCGCCGGTGAGGATCCATTCCTCGCCCTCGCGCAGCAGGACGCCACGGTCCACGAGCAGGTGCAGGAGCTCGGCGAGGAAGAACGGGTTGCCTTGGGCCCGCGAGAGCAACGCTGTCCGCACCGCCGGGTCCAGCTCGGCCGAGCCGAGCCCGAGGTAGGACAGCAGCAGGCGTTCGGTCGCGGACTCCTCGAGCGGCGCCAACGGCAGCAACTCGACGTCGGGCAGGTCCTGCCACCAGTCGCCGGGTCCTACGCCCTCCAGCACCTCGGCCCGCCCGAGGGCCAGCAGCAGCACCCGGCCGCGGGTGCGACGCGCGACCGCGAGCAGCCCGTCGATCATGGTGGGGGTGGCCCAGTGCAGGTCGTCGAGCACCAGCAGCAGCGGCGCCTCGCCTGCGAGTGCGGTGAACAGGGCCGCGACGGCCTCCCGAACCTGGTCACCGCCCACCGACGGGCCGGGGGTAGCGATCTCGCGCGAGCCGTCGAGGTCGGGCAGCTCCAGCCCGAGCAGCGCCTGCAGCCGCTCACCCGTCGCGGCATCCACCGCGCCGGCGTAGGACGGGTGCCCGAGCCGGGCAACGGTGCGCGCCACCCGCCCCCGAGCGTCCTCGACGCTGTCGGTCTCGCCGACACCGCAGGCGGTGCGGACCATCTCGGCGACGGCCGCGAGGTCCCGTCCCTCGCCGTACGGCGCCACGCGGCCCCACAGGACCCGCGCTCCGGGCAGCTCCCCGACGAAGCGGGCGAGCTCTTGCGCGAGCCGGGTCTTGCCGACCCCGGCCTCGCCGGTGATGAGCACGCAGTGCGGCGTCTCGCTGCTGCCGGAGGCAGACGCGCGGTCGATGAGCTGGCCGAGCTCGACCTCGCGGCCCAGGAACGGCGCCTCGTCGCCGAGGCCGAGCCGAGTCGCGCCGGCCGGCCGCAGACCCACCAGCTCATACGCCGGGACCGGGTCGCGCTTGCCCTTGAGGTGCTGCGGTGCCAGAGCGTGCCAGCTGGCGATCGGCATGGTCGACTGCGCCGTGCTTCGGCCGGCGAGGACGGCGCCGACCCCGGCCGCGTCGGACAGCCGGCTGGCGGTGTTGACGGTGTCGCCGACCACGGTGTAGCTCAGATGGGCCTGCACACCCGCCACGACCGGACCGGTGTTCAGGCCGACCCGCAGGCCCAGGTGGCGACCGCCCCCGCTCTCCTGCTCGACCAGCCGGCGCACGACGGCCTGCATCCGCGCAGCGGCGCGTACGGCCCGCTCGGCGTCGTCCTCGTGGGCAGTGGGGGCGCCGAAGACGGCCATGATGCCGTCGCCGACGAGCTTGTCGACGTGGCCGCCGTACTCGCCGACGATCTGCGCGAGGGACGCCAGGACCCGGTCGGTGACGACGCCGACGCGTTCGGGGTCGAGGTCCTCGGCCCAGCTGGTGAAGTCCGAGAGGTCCCCGAACAGCACGGTGACGACGCGGCGCTCGGTCTCGAGGTCCGGCCCGGCGGCACCGGACAGCGCCGTGCCGCAGGAGAAGCAGAACCGGGCGCCAGGCACCGTCGAGGTCCCGCAGACAGGGCAGGTCACGCCCTGCCTGCCAGGCGCGGGTCCAGAGTCATCGCGGGTCCAGAGCTATCGCGGGTCGAGGGTCATCGCGCGTCCAGGTAGGCCAGCTGGGCGAGCACGGACAGGGTCGCTGCCGGCCACAGTGCGCGGTCGACGTCGGCGTACACCACCGCCACGACCGCCTCGGGTGTTGCAGCGCCGTCGGCGAGCGCCGCCCGTACCTGCTCGAGCCGCTGCTCGCGGTGGACCAGGTACGCCGAAGCGGCCGCCGACGCCGAGGGGAGTTCGGGCCCGTGGCCGGGCAGGACGGCGGTGTCGCCGTACCCCTGCAGCCGGCGCAGCGAGGCGAGGTAGTCGGCCAGCACTCCGTCGGGGTGGGCGACGACCGTGGTGCCGCGGCCCAGCACGGTGTCGCCGGTGAGCACCGCGTCGTCGTCGATCAGGTGCAGCGACACGCTGTCGGCGGTGTGCCCGGGGGTGTGCACCACCTCGAGGGTCAACCCGGCGGCACCGAGCCGCTGCCGGTCGGTCGTGAGCCCCTCCACGCCCGCGGTCGTGTACGCCGGGTCGAGCGAGACGACGTCAGCGCCGGTGAGTTCGGCGAGGTGCTGGGCGCCCTCGCTGTGGTCGGCGTGGCCATGGGTGAGCACGATCAGCGCGACGTCCCCGGCGGCCGCGACGGCCGTCAGGTGGCCGGCGTCGAGCGGACCCGGGTCGACCACCACGAGGTCCCCGCGCCCGGGCTCGCGCAGCAGCCAGGTGTTCGTGCCCTCCAGGGTCATGGGACCGGGGTTCGGCGCGAGCAGGACGGCGGCCCGGGGCGTGACCTGACGCGGGGTCCTCACGGGTAGGTCATGCCGGATAGTCGGGGTCGTCGGGCAGCACGAGCGCGAGGCCGTCGTCGCCGCGCTGCACCAGGACCGGCATGATCGCCGCGATGGTGCGCGGGGCGGCGAGCGCGGCCCGGACGTCTTCGGCGCCCGTGAGGTCGCGCAGCGCTGCGGTCGTCGGCGGCAGCATGGGCAGCTGCTGGTCCAGCGCCTGCTGCGGCCGGATCCAGACCCGGTCGTCGGCCTCGCCGCCCACGTCCCGGCAGACCTGGCCGTCGGGCAGCTGCGCCAGGAAGAAGCGGGTGTCGAAGCGCTTGGGTTCCACCTCAGGGGTGATCCAGTGGGCGAGCGGCCGCAGCAGGTCGGTACGCAGGACCAGTCCACGCCGGTCCAGGAGCTGGGACAGCGACTGCTCGCGCGCCTCGAGCGCCACCCGTTCGGCCTCCCAGTCGTCGGTGGAGACGTCGGCCAGCAGCTCGCCCTCGGACAGGCCGGACAGCAGGACACCGGACTCCTCGAAAGTCTCCCTCACGGCGGCGCAGACCAGGGCGCGGGCCAGCGGCTCGCTGGAACCCAGCACCTCGGCCCACTGGGCGGCGCTCGGTCCGGCCCAGCGCACGTGCGCCTCGGCATCGGCCGGGTCGACCGAGCCGCCGGGAAAGACGTGCATTCCCGCGGCGAAGGCCATCGCCGTCACCCGTCGCTGCAGGTAGACCTGCGGGCCGACCGGGCTGTCCCGCAGCAGTACCACCGTCGCGGCGTCCCGACACGGGGACGGGACGGCTCCGGCCTGCCGCAGCGCCCGGTACCGCTCCAGCAGCTCGGGCGGGAGCAGGCCAGCAGCGCTCATGCAAGCGATCGTACGGCGGGCCGACCGCCGGTCCCGCTGGGACGGCTGCGACGCCTGAGCCTCAGGCGATCTCGACGACCAGTTCGACCTCGACCGGCGCGTCGAGCGGGAGGGCCGCGACACCCACGGCCGACCGGGCGTGCTGACCGGCCTCGCCGAACAGCTCGCCGAACAGCTCGGAGGCGCCGTTGACCACGCCGGGCTGCCCGGTGAACTCCGGTGTCGAGGCCACGAAGCCGACGACCTTCACCACGCGTACGACCTGGTCCAGGCCGACGAGGGCGTCGACGGCGGCCAGCGCGTTCAGCGCACAGGTGCGGGCCAGCTCCTTCGCGCGCTCCGAGGTGACCTGCGCGCCCACCTTGCCGACGGCGCCGAGCTCCCCGTCGGCCATGGGGAGCTGCCCGCTCGTGAAGACCAGGTTCCCCGTGCGGACCGCCGGGACGTAGGCGGCCACCGGCGGCACCACCGGCGGCAGCGCGAGTCCCAGCTCGGCCAGCCGTTCGCTATGGCTCGGGCCGCCGCCGCGGAGTTGCTCCGAAGAGCTCACGACTTGGCCCGCTTGAAGTACGCCACGAGCTGCTCCCCGCCGGCCGGCCCCGGCACGACCTGGACGAGCTCCCAGCCGTCCTGGCCGAAGTTGTCCAGGATCTGCTTGGTGGCGTGAACCAGCAGCGGCGCGGTCATGTACTCCCAGGTGCTCATAGGAGGCACCTTAGGCCGAGCGCTGCTGAGCCTCCGCGGCGCGCTTGCGCAGGGCCCGGCGGCGCTCGAGCTCGTTCAGCCCGCCCCAGATACCGTGGGGCTCCTGCACGTCGAGGGAGTACTCCAGGCAGGCCTGCTGGACGGGACAGACCCGGCACAGGGCCCGGGCGACGCCCTCCCGCAGGTCCTTCTCGGGCTTGTGCTCGAAGTGCGCGGGGGCGAAGAAGTGGACGGCGTTGTCCCGGCGGCACTGGGCGCTCACCCGCCAGCTCGGCTCGTCGAGGACGCTCTGGGACGGGTACGCGTGATGCTGCATCGCTTGTCTCCCACAGGTCGAGGCGCAGGGATGACCTGCCTCACATACGTTCGTTCGACCCGACCATGCGGACTCCTGCCGGGGCCGCCCGTCGAACCAGGCCCTGCTGTCATCGGCAGGCCGGACCAGTTCCTGCAGTCCCGAGGCCAACATTTCCACCGTCCCGGGGACTTGGTGAGCGTGCTCCAGCGGCCCGCACCTACCCTTGCCGCATGGCCGATTTCCCCGGCGTGCGGCTGCACGTCGTCACCGGCAAGGGCGGCACCGGCAAGACCACCGTGGCGGCGGCGCTCGCGCTCGCCCTGGCAGCGGGCGGCCGCAAGGTGCTGCTCACCGAGGTCGAGGGCCGGCAGGGGATCGCGCAGCTGTTCGACACCGCGCCGTTGCCGTACGAGGAACGGCGGGTCGCCCTGGCACCCGGCGGCGGCGAGCTGTTCGCACTCGCCATCGACCCCGAGCAGGCCTTGCTGGACTACCTGCACATGTTCTACCGGCTCTCCCCCACCGGTGTACCGGCGCGGACCCTGCGGCGCATGGGCGCCATGGACTTCGCCACGACCATCGCTCCGGGCCTGCGCGACGTCCTGCTCACCGGCAAGGTGAAGGAAGCCGTCGTCCGGCTGTCCCAGCCCAAGGGCCAGCGGGCCCGCCCGGCGTACGACGCGGTGGTGCTCGACGCCCCGCCCACCGGCCGGATCGCGCGGTTCCTCAACATCTCGCACGAGGTCGGTGGCCTGGCCAAGGTCGGCCCGATCAAGAACCAGAGCGACAACGTCATGCAGGTGCTGCGCTCCCCCCAGACTGCGGTGCACCTGGTGACCCTGCTCGAGGAGATGCCCGTGCAGGAGACCCTGGACGGCGTACGGGAGCTGACCTCGCTCGACCTGCCGGTCGGCGGTGTCGTCGTGAACATGGTCCGGGCCTCGGCCCTGGGCCCGGCCGACCTCGCCTCCGCCCTGGCCGGGGGGCTCGACCGCGACGCGCTGGCCACGGGCCTCGCCGCCGCCGGGCTGAGCGCCCCGACCGCGCTGGTGGAGGCCCTCGCCAGTGAGGCCGGCGACCACGCGGCCCGGGTGGCGCTGGAGGAGCGAGGACGCGACACGCTCGCCGAGCTCACCCGCCCTTCGTACGAGCTGCCGTTGCTCGCCGACACCGTCGACCTGGGCGGGCTCTACGAGCTGGCCGGGATGCTGCGCGAGCAGGGGATGGCGTGAGCGGCACGCGGCTGGACATCGACGAGGTCCTCGCGACAGCCAAGATCATCGTCTGTTGCGGGGCCGGTGGCGTGGGCAAGACGACCACCGCGGCAGCCCTCGCCCTTCGAGCCGCCGAGCAGGGCCGCCGGACGGTCGTACTGACCATCGACCCGGCCCGCCGGCTGGCTCAGGCGATGGGCCTGACCGAGCTCGACAACAGCCCGCGACCGGTGGTGGGCGTACAGGAGGGGGGCTCGCTCGACGCGATGATGCTGGACATGAAGCGCACGTTCGACGAGATCGTCGTCGAGCACGCCGAGCCGGACAAGGCAGCGGCGATCCTGTCGAACCCCTTCTACCAGGCGCTCTCGTCATCGTTCGCCGGCACGCAGGAGTACATGGCGATGGAGAAGCTCGGTCAGCTCAAGGCCACCGGGGACTACGACCTGATCGTGGTCGACACGCCGCCGACGCGGTCCGCGCTGGACTTCCTGGACGCGCCCCAGCGGCTCACGACGTTCCTGGACGGGCGGATGGTCCGGATCCTGCTGGCACCGGCCAAGGCCGGCGGCAAGGCCTACCTCAAGGTCGTCACGGCCGGCTTCACCGTATTCACCCGGGTGCTGACGTCCATCATCGGTGCCGGCGTGCTGCAGGACGTGTCCCAGTTCGTCGCCGCGCTCGAGACGATGTTCGGCGGCTTCCGGGAGCGGGCGCAGGCGACCTATGACCTGCTCAAGGCGCCAGGTACGTCCTTCGTGGTTGTCGCGGCACCGGAGCGGGACGCGCTGCGCGAGGCGGCGTACTTCGTCGAGCGGCTCGCCACCGAGCAGATGCCGCTGGCCGGCCTCGTCGTGAACCGGGTGCACCGCTCGGGCGTGGACGGGCTCACCGTCCCGCAGTCGCTCGCCGCGGCCGAAGCCCTGCCGTCGGACTCACTGACGGCCGGGGTCCTGCGCCTGCACGCAGACCGGTTGGCGCTGGCCGCCCGCGAGGCGCGGCTGCAGGAGCGCTTCACCACGGCCCACCCGACCGTGCCGGTCGTGGAGGTGGCCGCGCAGCCGGGGGACGTGCACGATCTGGAAGGGCTGCGTGCGGTCGGCGGCGACCTGGCCGCGGGCCGGGAAGCCGCCGTCCCCGCCTGAGCGCCGCTCCGCCGCCGGCACCGACGTGACCCGGCGCTAGGAGGCCTGGACCTCGCGCAGGTGCTTCTCGCGGGCGGTCTCGAGCAGCTCGCGCCAGGATGTGACGTCGGGGCGGCGGCGCAGCAGGGCCCGGCGCTCGCGCTCGGTCATGCCGCCCCAGATTCCGAACTCCACGCAGTTGTCCAGTGCGTCGGCCAGGCACTCGGTACGCACCGGGCAGCCGAAGCAGACCAGCTTGGCGCGGTTCTGGGCCGCGCCGGTGACGAACAGCTCATCAGGATCGGTGGACCCGCAGGCGGCTGAGGCCGTCCAGTCCTGAACAGGGGTGGCAAGCACAGGCACGAGGGGGGTCCTTGCGGTGAGGGCCGGGGAAGGTGGCAGCCCTACAACCGTAGGAAAGCGTTGCTCCTACCGGCAGGACCCGAAGGACTCATCTTTGCCTAGTTCTTTCGGGCCAGACTGGGCAAAGCGGACAGGCCGCGCACGAGCAACGGCCCGAAGCCGTCGTAGAGTTGCGGCGTGGCAACCAGGGGACGTGAGTCGATCCTGCCCCGGCTGGCCTTGGCCGTGGTCCTGAGCGTGCTTGCGGGCGTCTGCGTCGCCGGACTGGCGTTTCCGGTCATCGGCGGCGCGGGGCTGATCGCCAAGAGTGGCGCGGATGAGTTCACCACGCTGCCCGCTGATCTCAAGACACCCCCACTGTCCCAGCGGAGCCGGATCCTGGACAAGAACGGCAACCTGCTCGCCACGCTGTTCTCGGAGAACCGGGTGCCCGTGCGGCTGCAGGAGGTCCCGGTCTTTGCGCGGCAGGCGCTGATCGCGATCGAGGACAACCGGTTCTATGAGCACAACGGCATCGACATCAAGGGCACGGTGCGCGCACTGGCCCGCAACTCCCGCTCGGGCAGCGTGCAGCAAGGCGGCTCGACCCTGACCCAGCAGTACGTCAAGAACGCCTTACTGGAGGCCGCCGGCGCCAATCGGACCAACCAGGATGCGGCCCGCGGCCGGACGGTCAAACGCAAGCTCCAGGAGGCGCGTTACGCCCTCGCGCTGGAGCACAGCATGACCAAGGACCAGATCCTGGAGTCCTACCTGAACATCGCCTACTACGGCAACGGCGTGTACGGCATCGGAACCGCGGCGACGCACTACTTCGGCCGCAACGTCTCCACCCTCGACCTCGCCCAGGGCGCGCTGCTCGCCGGGATGGTGCAGAACCCCAACCGGTTCGACCCGATCGCGCACCCCCAAGCGGCGGTCCTGCGACGCAACGTCGTGCTCGGACGACTGGCCGACCTGGGCTACATCAACCCGGCGCAGAAGGCCAAGGGGGAGGCGGAGGGGCTGCACCTGCACCCCACCACGGTCAAGAGCGGTTGCGAGGCCCCCGGCGTGACCGCTCCGTTCTTCTGCGACTACGTCCGCCGCTATCTCGAGGATGGGCCCGCCCGGACGGCCCTCGGTGCGACCCGCCAGGAGCGCCAGCAGGCCCTGCTCGGCGGCGGCCTGACCATCAAGACGACCTTGGACCCGGTGGTGCAGTCCGCTGCCCAGCAGGCCGTGGACACGCAGGTGCCGAAGGACGACCCCTCGGGGGCCCTGGCGGTGTCGGACTCGGTCGAGCCTGGCACCGGCGCGGTCAAGGCGATGGCCGTGGACCGGCCGTATGGCGACCAGGCGAAGCTCGGCCAGACAAAGGTGAACTTCGCGCTCGGTGGCACCTACGGCTTCCAGGGCGGCTCGACCTTCAAGGCCTTCGTGCTCGCCCGCGCCCTGCAGCTCGGCATCCCGACGGACCTGACCCTGTACGCCCCGCAGCGCTACTGCCCGAAGGCCTTCAAGTACGTCACTCCCACCGGATGCGGACCCCAGAACGCCGGTGACTCCGAGGCCGGCGTGTTCAACATGATCCAGGCAACCTGGGACTCGGTGAACACTTACTACATTCAGCTCGAGGAGCGCACCGGCCTCGCCACCCCGCCGGCACTCGCCGAGTCGCTCGGGGTACGAGTCCTGGACCCGGGTGGCGACCCGGCCGGAAAGCCCTTCTCGCGCACCAACGGCTCGTTCGTCCTAGGCACCGAAGGGGTCAGCCCACTGGCGATGGCCGGGGCGTACGCGACCTTCGCCGCGCATGGGCTGTTCTGCCCGCCGACCCCGATCGCGACGATCACCGACCGCGACGGCAAAAAGGTGGACCTACCGCCGAACCCCTGTAGCCAGGCCTTGGAGAAGGGCGTCGCTGACACCGTCACCTCGATCCTGCAAGGCGTCATCGACGGCCCCGACCCGCTCCGGACCGGCGCGCATGCCTCGATCGGTCGGCCGGCAGCGGGCAAGACCGGCACGACCGACACCGCGAGCGCCGCGTGGTTCGACGGCTACACGCCTCAGCTGGCGACGTCGGTTTGGGTCGGTAAGGCCACACCGGCTCCCCTGACCGACATCTCGATCAACAACAACTACTACAAAGAGGTGTACGGCGGCACCGTCCCCGCCGCGATCTGGCAGCAGATGATGAGCCAGGCACTGAAGGACGTGGCCCCGGTGGACTTCGCCACCGCCGACCCGACCGTAACCCTCGGCGCCATGGTGGACGTGCCGGACGTCACCGGGCAGCCGGTGGACGCGGCTGAGCAGGCGCTCCGCGACGCCGGTTTCGCCGTCGAGACCGGATCGAGGACCGCGGGGGCGCCCATTCCGGCGGGCGCGGTCGCCTCCACTTCGCCGTCGGCCGGCTCCTCGGTGCCGGCCGGGACCACCGTCCAAGTCCATCCCTCCAACGGGCGCGAGGCGCCGACCTTCCAGGTGCCGACATTCCAGGCGCCACAACCCGGGGCCACCTTCTCCTTCCCGGCTGCCCCACAGCCGACGGCGACCACGCCTTCGTTCACGCCCGGTCCAGCAGCACCGTCAGCCGCGCCATTCACGTTCTCCCCCGCGCCGCAACCCAGGCCCACCAGGCCCCGCGGGCGGCACTGAGCCCGGTCGTCGTCGGCGCCCACGTCAGGCGAGGGCTGCCCGCACGGCCGCCGCTACCCGCCCGCCTTCGGCCCGACCGGCCACGAGCGGACCGACTGCCTTCATGACCTGGCCCATGGCCTGCGGTCCCTGTGCGCCGGTCTCGGTGACAGTGCGCCCGACCAGCGCGGCCAGCTCGGCGTCGGTCAACTGCTGCGGCAGGTAGTCCGCGAGCACCGCCTGCTCGGCCAGCTCTCGCTCGGCCCGAGCGGTCGCGCCACCGCTGCGGAAGGCCTCGGCCGCCTCGCGCCGCTTCTTGGCCTCCCGCACGACGACCGACAGCTCCTGCTCGTCGGTAAGGGCCCGGGCCTTGGCGCCGGCGACCTCCTCGTTGCCGATCGCGGCCAGCACCATGCGCAGCGTCGCCCGTCGCAGCTCGTCCTGCGCCCGCATCGCGTCGGTGAGGTCGGCGTGCAGCCTGTCCTTGAGCGCTCCCATGCCTGCGAACCTAGTCTGGCTCCATGCGCGCCCGACACGCAGTTCCGCTGGCCGTGCTCGCCTGGCCCTTCGTGGAGCCACTGTTCCCGGTCCTTCGGCGGACGACGGTAGCCGTCCTCCCGCCGGACGTACAGCCACTGACGGTGCTCCACCTGTCCGACCTGCATCTGCTCCCGCGGCACCACCGGCGCAGCGACTGGGTGCGAGCGCTGACACGGCACCGGCCCGACCTGGTGGTCAGCACCGGCGACCACCTGTCCTCGGCCGCCGCAATCGGCCTGCTGACCCGTACCCTCGGCGTCTTCGACGCGCCGGCCTACTTCGTCCCGGGCAACAACGACTACCACCTGCCGCGGGTGCCGCGGCCGTGGGACTACCTGCGGGACAACGGCAGCTCGGTACGGCGACGGCGGCCCGACCTGCCGTGGCGCGAGGCGGCGCGGGCGCTCGAGGTGGTCGGCTGGACCGACCTGACCGGTCGCCGCGTCCAGGCGCTGCCCGGCGTCCTGCTGACCGGCACCGACGACGCGCACCTGCGGCGCGATCGCTACCAGCCGGCGCGGCTTGCGGGGTTCGGCATCGGTGTCACGCATACGCCGGCCGACCGGCTGCTGACGGCGTTCGCCGACGACGGACACGCCCTCGTCCTCGCCGGCCACACGCACGGCGGCCAGTTGCGCCTGCCCGGGTTCGGGCCGTTCACCAGCAACTGCGACCTCCCGCTGGATCGTGCCCGTGGGCTGACCCGGGACGCCCGCGGCTGGCTGCACGTCAGCGCCGGGCTGGGTGCGTCGCCGTACCTGCCCGTCCGCTGCTGCTGCCGGCCGGAGGCGACGCTGCTCCGGCTGGTGCCCGCCGTCGGCTAGTGTCTCCACTCGCACCATCGGGGTGTGGCGCAGCTTGGTAGCGCGCTACGTTCGGGACGTAGAGGCCGCAGGTTCAAATCCTGTCACCCCGACCAATCGCTTGCGGTGCGCCGAGCCAGGTCGGTGACGTCGCGGAGCGTGCAGTGCGGCGGCCGAGCGGGCTCGGTGGTGGCTGCGCTTTCTGGCAGGTCGACCTCTCGGTACCGCGAGGCGCACCAAGCCGCGGTGGAGGCGCACGCTGCGGCGATACTCGCCTCCGACGGCCGCATCGATGTGTCCTTCAACGCGATCAGTCACGGCGAAGTCCAGGGCACCGCCCTGAGCGAAGTCGGACCGTTCGGCGTCCGTGTCGTGGCGTTGCGCCCGAACCCGATCCCCGAGACCGCACCGGACATGTACACCAGCGACCTCGAGCCTTTGCTCAGCGACACCTTGACCGGCCGCCTCCCCCGCCTGGACGAGATAGCGAGCGCAGCAGCTTTCCTGGTATCAGATCAAGTAGGCGCTACGACCGGCGCCGTCATGAACCTGACCTGCGGCGCGACCATCGACTGATCCACCGGAGATCACCATGCGGCCGAGGCACTGCCCACCGCGGGCAGCGTCGTACTCGAGGACGGCGGTCAGGTCCCGCAGTTCGAGCACCCTGAGCTGACCATGGCGCTGCTGAGGGGCTTCCTCAACGAGCTCCGGCAGTCCGGCGATCACGCGGATCTCGGAAAGCACGTGAGAACGGCGGCGCTCACTAGCCTTGCGAGCATGACCTCGACGACCACGCCAGGCACCGGCGCACGAGCGGCGTCGCGGGGCGAGCAGCACCCGTTCCTGGTCCTGTCGATCGTGCTCACGGCGGTCTTCGTACAGCTGCTCGACGTGTCCATCGTGAACGTCGCGGTGCCCTCGATCCAGCGGGACATCGGGGCGTCTTTTGCCGCCGTCCAGCTGGTCCTCGCCGGCTACCAGCTGGCCTTTGCCTGCCTGCTCATCACCGGGGCGCGCCTGGGTGACATCTTCGGCCGCAAGAGGCTGTTCCTGGCCGGGATGACGACGTTCACCCTCGCCAGCGCACTGTGCGGGCTGGCGCCGAACGCCACCACGCTCGTCCTCGCCCGAATCCTGCAGGGGCTCGGCAGCGGCTTGATGTTCCCTCAGGTGCTGGCCGTCATCCAGGTGACGATCCCGGCCAAGGATCGCGGTAAGGCGTTCGGCATCTTCGGGGCGACGATCGGGATCGCCACGATCCTGGGCCCGCTGCTCGGCGGCCTGCTGATCAGCGCAAACCTGTTCGGTACGGACTGGCGCGCGATCTTTCTGGTGAACATCCCGATCGGTGTGCTGGCCCTGGTCGCGGCCGTGCTCGAACTGCCGGACAGCAAGGCCCCGGACTCCCCCAAGCTCGACATCCCCGGTGCCTTGCTGGTCAGCAGCGGGCTGTTCCTGCTGGTCTACCCACTCACCGAGGGTCGCGAGAAAGGCTGGCCCCTCTATCTGTACGCGATGCTGGCGGCCTCGCTGCCCCTGCTCGTGGGCTTCGTCGTCCTGCAGCGACGCAAGACCCAGCAGGACTCGGGCCCGCTGCTGCTGATGACCCTGTTCGCCAACCGCAGCTTCCGCGGCGGCCTGGTGCTCTCGCTGGTGTTCTTCGCCGGCCTCCCGGCGTTCTTCTTCACGTTCTCGCTGTACCTGCAGATCGGGCTCGGGTACTCACCGTTGCGCTCGGGCCTCACGACGGTCCCCTTCGCGATCGGCTCGGGCCTGGCCTCGGCGCGTTCAGACTCCCTCGCCAAGCGCCTGGGCCGGAACGTGCTGGCGGTCGGCGCGGGGCTGCTCGCCGTATCGATGGCCGGGGCGATCCTCGTGCTGCACGCGAACGGGACCGAGCTGCACGCGTGGGCGATCGGTCCGGTGCTGTTCGTGGCGGGGCTCGGGCTGGGTTGCTTCATCGCTCCGCTCACCAATCTGGTGCTCGCCGGTATCCAGGGCCGGGAGGCCGGTTCGGCGTCCGGTGTCCTGTCGACGACACAGCAGATCGGCGGCGCGATCGGCGTTGCGCTTATCGGCCTCGTCCTGTTCGGCCTGCTCGGCGGTCATGCCAGCACCAGCGCCCGAGCCCAGGACGCCGGACTGCGCCAGCAGCTGGCCGCGGCGCTGCCCGCCCCCGTGGCGCAGCAGGCCGTGGCCATGTTCGACCGCTGTTTCGTCACTCGGGCAAAGTCGCCCGACCCTTCCGCCACCCCGACCGGCTGCGCCCCCCCCGCGCAGGCACCCCGCATAGTGGCCCGTGCCCTTCAAGCCGCCGGCACCCAGGCCAACAAGGAGAACTTCCTGTACGGCATCGAGCGCACCCTGCTGTTCGAGGTCCTGCTGTTCGGCGCGTCCTTCTTCCTCGTCCGCCTGCTGCCGAACGTCGCGCCGGGCCAACTGGGACAGGGCGGCCCACCGGCCGGCGAAGCCTGAGCATGAGAGCCGGAGACCGGGCGGCCGCCGCCCGCGTACTGGACTGGGCCGCCCTGTCCTGCCGTACGCCGTGTCTTGCGCGCTGTGAACGTGTCTGCTCATCTGCGTGGTGCTGTTGGACCTGCGGAACCACGGATACCCGGCCGGACCGGACCAGCACCGGTCGCTACCGCCGCTCGCTGGTCCATGGTCTCCTCGGCGGTGTCGTCGGCCGCCGCTGGCCAGTCCGCAGACGATCAAAGTGGCCCTGTCAGGGCTGATGGCTTCATTGACCCAACATGACCGGCATCCCAGAAGGGATCCGGCTTCGCTGGTCAATCAGACCGTCGGCGTGTCCGGGATCTGGTGCGGAAGTCGTGTCGATGGCCCACCAGGCCTTCCAGAGTTGGCCGAGTTGGTCATCGTCCAGGTGGGCTAGGAAGCGGTCGCGAATGCCGTCGAGATGAGTGCGCCCGGCGGCGCGAAAGATGGTGCGGCCGCTGGTCGTGAGCACGGCGTAGGCGCCTCGCCGGTCGGTGCGGCGAGGATGCGGCGGATGAGTCCTCGCTGTTCGAGTCCAGCGGCGATGCGGGTCAGGCTGCTTTTGCTGGAAACAGGTACGCCTTAAAGATTCGCGCTATGATTACGTACATGACGATGCTTCCCGTGGCGGACGCTCGAGCTCAGCTGTCTCGGTTGATCGACGAGGCGACGACGACCCATGAGCGGTTCGAGATCACCCGCAACGGACGCCGAGCCGCCGTACTGTTGTCGGCGGACGATTACGACACGCTGCAGGACACAATCGCGGTGCTCTCCGACGCGGAGCTGCTCTCCGCTCACCACCACGGGCGAGCGGCTATTGACGCCGGTGACTACCTCGACGCCGACCAGCTCGCCCACGCCATGCGCGAGGCCGGACGCCTTCCGCGGTGAGCGAACGCTACCGGCTGCGTATCGCCCGGCCGGCGGCTAGAGCCCTCGCCGAACTGCTCCCGGAGAAGGTGGCAGCTGCGGCCTACGAGTTCATCACCGGCCCGCTGCTGAACGACCCCCATCGGGTGGGGAAACCCCTTGACCCGCCGATGGCCCCCGCGTGGACCGCGCGCCGCGGCACGTACCGCATCCTCTACCTGATCGACGACACTCACCTGATCGTGGAGGTCACCGCCGTGCGGCACCGTTCTGATGCCTACCGGGCGTGACTCGCCTGGCTCGTCACCGCAGCACGATCGGCTACTGCAACGATGATTCTTGAGGTTGTTGAGGCTGCGGCTTGCGGTTCGGGGAAGCGTCGGGTGGAACGGTTCAGCGGCCAGGAATGGGTGCTGCGGCACCTCACCGCGGATCTGCTGCAACGCAGCGACCACCGCTCGGTCAAGGCCCTGGAGGCCGACATCCGCACCTGGACCAAGAACTGGAACGCCAACTCCAGACCGTTCATGTGGATCAAAACCGCCGATCAGATCCTCGAATCACTCGCGCGACTTCTAAACGAAATAACAGCGATGGACTCTAGGTACGGCTAGGACAGAGCCAGCCGGAGCCAGCCCGGATGATTCATGGCGTCGCTGAACCGCTTGGTAGCGCGATCCTGATAGCGCTCGGTAGTCGTCGTCCCAGCAGCTCAGGCGGTGGGCCTGCAGCGGTCAGACCTGAGCCAGTGCTCTGACGTAGCGCGCCGTGATCCTTCAGCACCTGGCCCGGTCGCCGCTATGGACCCTGCGGAGGTGCGGCCGCGACGGGTCGGAGGGGCACCGCGGGCTGGCGCAGCCCGACGGCAGTACGGGCCGTGAGGACCAGCCCGCATGCCGCGGCCAGCGCCAGGACGGGTCCGGGTGGCAGGACCTCGGCCAGGGCGCCCCCGCCGAGGATGCCAAGTCCCTGCAGCACCATCAGCCCCGAGGACTGGACGGCCAGTACCCGGCCCCGCTCAGCCGGGTTCATCTCGGCCAGCACCAGGGCGTCGAGCCCCTGCGCATAGCAGGCACCCAGCCCTACCAGCACCAACAGGGCGACGGCCACCGGCAGGGACGGGCTCACCGCGAATCCCAGCAGCGGCACGAGCATGGCCAGGGCCAACGGCACGACGAGACGCCGCCGCAGGGGCACCGGCAACCGGGCCGCCAGCAGTTCCCCGAGCACCGTGCCGCTGGCCAATGCGCACAGCAGCAGGCTGGCGCCTGCCGCTCCCGACCCCACCCGCGCGGAGTAGGTCACCGCGAGCCCGTCCGCGGCCGCGGCGAAGGTCCATGGCAACCACCCGAGCAGCAGCAGCCGGCGCAACCTCGGGCGTCCGCTCAACAATTGGAGGGCCAGGCGGCTCTCAGCCGCCGGGGAGGGGCCTTGGCCCCGGGCGTGCGGAGTCCGAGCAGGACGCGCAGGCGTCCCCGCGCGCAGGACGGCCGCCGAGAGCAGAAATGACACCGCGTCCACCAGGAGCAGCTCCCGCGGTCCCATCACGATGAGCAGCACTCCGCCGAGGGCGAAGCCCCCCACGAGCGCGGTCTGGGCGAGGATCCGCAGCGCGGACCGGGCGAGCAGCCAGAGGCCGCCGGGCAGCGCACCGGCCAGGTCAGCACTGCGCGCCGAGTTGAAGACCGGCGGGACCGTCCCGAGCAGGACGACCAGGCCCAGAAGCGCCCAGACCGGCAGCCCGGGCAGGAGCATCAGGGCGACGATGGCCGCGCTGAGCAGGTCGCAGGCGACGAGCAGCCGGCGTACGGGGTAGCGATCGGCCAGGCCGGACAGCACCGTGCCGCCCAGCACGTTCGGCAGGAAGCCCAGAGCGAGCGCGGCCGCGGACAGCAGGCTCGAGCCGGTCCGGGCGTACACCAGAACCGACAGCGCGACCTCCGCGACCACCGACCCGGTCATCGACAGGCCATGCGCGAGCAGGACCGCCCGCATCTGCCGTACCGACAGCAGGTCGCGGTAGCGGACGGAGGACGAAGCGGCGGTCACGTCCGGCAGCCTCGCCCCGGCGTACCGTCGGTGGAAGGCATTCGGCCGGGGCCGAAGCAAGCAGGACCGGAGTGCGCATGACGACGACACTGCGCTTCACGGCGCTGGACCCCCTGCACTGCCGCTTCGCGGTGTCTCCGCTCTGGGAGGCGTTGGCTGCCGTGCGCGCCCTGCGGGAGGACCGCGGCCGGCATGCGCCCTGGTTGGCAGGGCTCGACGTACCGGCGCTGCGGGAGACCTTTTCGCTGCTGCTCCTGCTGCAGCCCCAACACGGTTACGTGCCGGACTTCCTCACCCCACCACCTCGCACGGCGAGCACCACGGTCGACGCGGAGCTCGAGCGGGTGAAGGCGACCCCGACACCGGTGGTCCAGCGTGAGCTGGGCGTCAGCCTGGCCCAGCAGGACGGTCCTGAGATCCAGGAGCTGCTCGCCGACCCGGCTGCCGCCCGCGACCGGCTCGCCGGGTTGCAGGAGCTTGCCTGGCAGCTGCTGGTCGAGCCGTACTGGGTCCGGCTGTCCCGGCTGCTACAAGACGATGTCGCCCACCACGCCGCGCAACTGGCCCGCGAGGGACTCGCTCGCGTGCTCGTCAGCCTGCACCGCGACATCAGCTGGCGCGGAGATGAACTCGTGTTGGAGCGACTCCCCGACGAGCAGCGCGAGCTCGGGGGCGAGGGCCTGGTCCTGGTGCCGAGCGCCTTCTCCTGGCCGCAGGCCTGCGTGCTGACCGACCCGGCGTACAGCCCGATGCTGGTCTATCCCTGCCGAGGTGTGGCGGCGCTCTGGGCGCAGAGTGCGCCCGCGCCAGACGCACTCGCCCGCCTGCTCGGGCGCGGCCGAGCAGCAGTGCTCTCCGCACTGGTCGACCCGGCCAGCACGACGCAGCTGTCTACTGCGCTGCAGCTGAGCCCGAGCACCGTCTCGGAGCACCTCACGGCGCTGCGCGAAGCCGGGCTGCTACATCATCGGCGCAGCGGCCATCACGTCCGCTACTCCCGCACTCCGCTGGGTGACGCGCTCGCAGAATCCGCCGGCTGTGGGGCATAGGAGTCAGCTGGCGTCGGGTGCGGCACAGCGACGAGCGTCAGTCCGCTCATGCCGGTGAAGTCGCTCGGGTTGCACGTGTACAAGGGCAGGTCGTTCGCCACGGCCACGAGGCGATGAGCGCGTCGAGGGCACGCGGCCGTACCTCACGCCCGGCACGTCGCAAGGCAGACGACACACGCCGGAATGCCCGTGCAGCGGATGCATCGAACGGCAGCGGATCGAAAACCGCCTCCGTCTCCTGCAGCCGCGCTTGACGGGCAGCGCGCTCGTGGGGATCATCCGTCGCCAGCGGACCGACCGACAACTCGGCGAGCGTTACAGCTGTGATCAACGGCTCGGCCGGCAGATCCTCGGCACCAGAAGCACGATCATGTTTGTGTCCAGGACACCAATCGGGTGGGCTGTCACAGCTGCTGGTCGAGAAAGGCGTCGATGTCCTCCCGCAGCCGCCGCGGGTCCACCTCAGGCAATTGGCGGAAGCGACCGATGAGCACCTCGGCGCCGAGCCGACCACGTGCCGCGGGCTCCAGGCGGGCGACTGGTTTGCCGTCTCGGGTAATGGTCACGCGCTCGCCGGCTGCTACCCGATCGAGGACTCGACCGCCCTGATTGCGCAGGTCACGCGCCGTCGCCTCACTCACACCAGCACCGTATATCGGTGAGACACGACAGAGCCGATGCCTGAGGACGTGACCGGCCCGGGACCGATCCGCTCGGGAACGTCTGACCACACCGCTGCGTGCAATCGTGATATCGAAGTAGATATCATTGGCGTATGCCGAACGTACTCATTCGGGACGTGCCGCCCGATGACCTCGATCATCCGCGCATTGGCAGCGGGCGGGGCACGTCGTTGCAGAGCTTTTTGCGCGACGCCATTCACGCCCAGGCGGTGTACCTGCGGCGGCAAGCCGCGATCGCTCGCACCGCAGAGCGACTGCGAGGTCAGGCCGAGCTGCCCGATAGCGAGCGGGATGCGGTGCTGGCGGCAGTCAATCGCGCACATAACGAGCGCGCCGATCAGCTGAGTGGTCGGCCAGCGAGTTGATCGTCGACGCATCGCTGGTCATCGACGCTGTTGCTGATCCTGGTTCGCGAGGTGTCGCGGCGCGTGCGGCGTTGGCGGCTGTGCCGGCCACTGACCAAGTTATCGCGCCGGGGCACTTCGCGTTCGAGGTCATGTCCGGTCTCGGCGCCGCTGCGAACCGGCCGAATCATCCCTTTCAGCCGGCGGACCTTGGCCCGGCTCTCCAGGCGGCAGAGGCGCTCGAGATCGCCATCGAGGCGACGCCATGGTCCGACGTCCGCCGAGCGTGGGACCTCGTGCGAGGCTCACTTCGCTACGCCGACGCGATCTACGTCGCCGCCGCTGAACGGCACGGAACGGCGCTGCTGACGGCCGACAGCCAGATTGAACGGTCCGGCGCGCTCATCAGGTGCGAGGTCATCACCCTCCGGCCTACAGCAGAACGTTGATGCTCGTCGCGGTCAAGGATCGGCGATCGCCTCCCGGCAGTCGGTGCGAGTCCGTAGCCAGCGGGACCTGAACAGCTCCAGGTGCCTCGTTAACCCGGCGGCCCGATCAGGTGCCAGGCTGCACGCATGGACTTCCTGCGGCCCTCGCCCCGGCTCTGGCGGGTCCGGCTGGTCGAGCTCGGCGCAGCCGCCGCTCTGCTCACCCTCGGGGCCATCGTTGTGGCAGTAGTCCAGGGCGGTCTGGTCGCCCTTGCCGCCTTCCTACTCCTGCTCGTGGCCACGGGCACGGCGGCTACGGTCCTGCGCCGCCGGGTCCTGTCGTGGGGGTACGCCGAGCGGGAGGACGACCTCGTCGTACGCCGTGGGGTGTTGGTACGCCGACTGACCGTCGTGCCGTACGGGCGGATGCAGTTCATCGACGTGACCGCGGGCCCGTTCGAGCGGGCCTTCGGGCTGGCGACCGTGCAGCTGCACACTGCCGCCGCTGCGACCGACGCGCGCATCCCCGGACTCGACGCCGCAGAGGCGGCCCGGCTGCGCGACCGCCTGTCACAGCTCGGCGAGGCGCGGGCGGCGGGGCTGTGAGTGAGGCAGCGATCCCCGTCACCTCGGTCACCTCCCTGCCCTCGCAGTGGGCCCGGCTGCACCCACTGTCGCCCGTTGCCCGCGGCAGCAGGGCAATCGTCGCCCTCGCGCTGGTCGGCGGCCGGTCGCAGGTCTATAGCGGCGGGACGGACCCCTCCCGGCTGTACGTCGACCTCGCCGTCGCCGTGGTCGCCGTTATCGCCGGTGTCCTGTCCTGGCTGGTCACCCGCTGGCGGGTCGAGGGCGGAGAGCTGCAGGTTGAGACCGGCCTGCTGCGGCGGCAGTCGATCCGGGTGCCGCTCGCTCGGGTCCAAGCAGTCGACGTGGTCCGGCCGCTGGCCGCCCGGCTGCTCGGCATCTCCGAGCTGCGGCTGGTGCTCGCCGGCCGTGGTACCGGCAAGGCGAGGTTGTCGTTCTTGCCGCAGGAGCGCGCCGTGGAGGTACGGGCGCAGCTGCTCGCACTCGCCCACGGACTCGCCGGCGACACCCCGGAGGCGCCGGAACGGCCGATCGCCGCAGTGCCTAACCGCCGCCTCGTGATGAGCACCCTGCTGGGTGTCCCGGTCACGCTCGCCGCGATCGTGGTGCCCCTGCTGGTTGTGCTTGCCGTGCTCGCGCCGCAGTCCGTGGGACCGACTTCCGGAGCCCTGGTCACGTCCCTGCTGGGCGCCGGTGCCGCGACCCTGCGCCGGCTCAACGTGGAGTTCAGCTTCTTTGTCGCCGAGTCCCCGGACGGGCTGCGCCTGCGGTCGGGGTTGTTGCAGACCAGGTCCGAGACGATCCCGTTCGGGCGGGTCCAGGCCGTCCGGCTGCTGGAGCCGCTGCTGTGGCGGCCGTTCGGCTGGTGCCGCCTGGAGGTGGACGTGGCCCAGCAGCGCGAACGCGAGGCCGGGGAGACCGATTCGCGGCAGCTGACCCGCGCCCTGCTGCCCGTCGGCTCGCGGGCCGACGCCGAGCAGCTGCTCGCCCGCGTACTGCCCGGCGCCGACCTGACCCCTCCGGCGGGCTCGGCGCCGCCGCGCCGCGCCCGTGCCAAAGCGCCCCTGTCCTTTCACCTGCTGGCCGCCTGGTACAACCCAACTTACGCCGTCACCCGCACCGGGCGGCTGCGCCCGGAGACCGTTGTCGTACCGCTGGCCAAGGTGCAGAGCGTGCGCTGGACGCAGGGGCCGGTGCAGCGACGCCTGCGCCTCGCCACGGTCCGCGTCGACACCGCAGGGCGCCGCTGGCGGGCCCAGGCCCGGGACCGCGACGCCGAACAGGCCAACGAGCTGGTGTCGCTGCTGGTTGACGCGGCCCGGGCGTCCAGGGCGGCACCCCGGACGGCGCCGGCGGCACACGTCCCTGTCAAGATCTCGGGGTGAGTACCTGGGAGGACCGTTTCCGCGCGGCCCGGATGAGCCGGTCCGACTGGGCCCTCGACGCCCCACACCGCAACGTCTTCGTGAGCAACGCGAGCGGCACCTTCGAGCTCTACACCTGGGACCGCTCGACCGGGGAGACCCGTCGTGCGACCTCCCGCCCGAACGGCACCATCGACGGCCACCTGTCCCCGGATGGCGAGCAGCTGTGGTGGTTCGACGACGCCGACGGCGACGAGTTCGGCAGCTGGGTCCGGCAGGGCTTCCAGGGCGGCGCCCCCGAGCCGGCCGCACCCGGTGTGCCAGCCGGCTACGGCGCGGGCTGCGAGGTCGGCCGCACCCTGACGGTGGTGGGGACCTCGACCGACGACGGCTCGACCGTGCATGTCGTACGCCCGGAGGGAACGTCCCTGCTGTACGCCAGCGCGCACGACGCCGACGTCGCGGCCCTTTCCCGCGACGACCGTCGCGTGCTGCTCGAGCACTCCGAGCACGGCGACTCCCGGCACCGGGCCCTGCGGGTGCTGGACGTGGACGGCGGTCTCGTCGCAGAGCTCTGGGACGGGGACGGGCTCGGGCTGCACGGCGTGGACTTCTCGCCCGTCGACGGCCGGGTCCTGGCCCTGCACGAGCAGGGCGGCCGGCCCCTTCCGCTGCTCTGGGACCCTGACACCGGCGAGGTGCAGCGCTTCGAGATCGACGTCGAGGGCGAGGTCTCGGCGGACTGGTACGCCGACGGCGCCGCCCTGCTGCTGCTCGTCGAGGCGCGTGGCCGCTCGACCCTGCACCTGCTCCCGCTCGACGGGTCGGCGCCCACGTTGCTCCAGACCCCGCCCGGCAGTGTCGGCGACGCTGCTGCGCGGCCCGACGGGGACGTGGAGTACTCCTAGTCCTGCGCCGCTGCGCCTAGGGTGGTCCGCTCGACGTCTGGACAGGTGGTGCTCAGCCCGCCGGGGCCTGCGGCGCCTGCCTCGGTGCCGGTCGAGGATGTGTTCGTCGACGGTCCTGCCGGCTGTGTACACGCGCTGGTCGCCCGGCCAGGAGGGCCCGGGCCGTGGCCGACGGTCTTCCTCGTGCACGGCGGTCCGACCTATCACGACAGCGACGCCTTTGCGGCCGACCGGGCGGCGTACGTCGACCTCGGTTGCGCTGTGGTGCAGGTGAACTACCGCGGCTCGACCGGGTACGGCGCGGCCTGGCGCGACGCCATCGAGGGCCGGCCCGGCCTGACCGAACTGGAGGACCTCGCCGCCGTACGGGCGTGGGCGGTGGAGTCCGGGCTGGCCTCGACCTGCGTGCTGACCGGTGCGTCCTGGGGCGGTTACCTCACGCTGCTCGGCCTCGGTACCCAGCCGGAGCTGTGGTCGGCCGGCGTCGCGAGCGTGCCGGTCGCGGACTACGTCGCGGCCTACGAGGACGAGATGGAGCCGCTACGGGCCTTCGACCGGTCGCTGTTCGGAGGCTCTCCGCAGGAGCTGCCGGAGCTCTACCAGCGCTGCTCCCCCCTGACCTACGTCGGGGCGGTCCAGGCGCCGGTACTGGTGCTGGCCGGCGCGAACGACCCACGCTGCCCCCTCCGGCAGATCGAGAACTGGATCGAGGCCGCCGCAGCGCTCGGCACGGCCGTCGAGGTCTACCGCTACGACGCCGGGCACGGCTCGCTCGTAGTCGAGGAAAGGCTGCGGCAGATGCGGGCCGAGCTGGAGTTCGTGGCCCGCCACGTCGGGCTGCCGGCCCCCGACTAGCTACCGGGCAGCGCTGGTTCCCGGGGCCGTCATCGGTGCGGCAGCGTCGACTCCGGGACCGGCCCGGGCTGGGAGTCCGAGCTGGGGCTGCTCGAGCCGTCGCCCTTCTTGCCACCACCCTTGCCCCTGTCCTTGGTGGGCTCCGGTGAGGGGGTCGTCGGTGCCGGCGGCGTCGTGGGCTTGCTGGTAGGCGCCACCGGGGCCGGGGCCGGGGGCGTGGTCATCGTCGGGGGCGGGGGCAAGGGCGCGGCGGTGGCGGGGGCCGTTGTCGTGGGAGCGGTCGTGGCGGGCGCCGTGCTAGGCGGTACGGTCGGCGTCAGCAGACCGGCGTCGGACCGCACCCTCACCGCATAGGTGTGTAGCGCCGCGTACTCCGCCTGGGTCAGGCTGCCCGCGGCGAGCTGCATCGACAGGGTGCCCAGCAGGTCGTCAGCAGCTCTGACCAACTGCGGGGACAGCCCGCTGTTGGCCGCGTCGACCATTGCCTTCACCTTGTCCCGGCGGACATCGGCGGGGGACGTCGACGAACTGCAGCCCGCGAGCAGCAGGCCGGCTAGGGCGACCGCCGCGACCCGCCTCATTTGACCGACTCCTGTAGCCGTTGCAGGTCGCTCTTGAGCTGGCCCGGCACGTTGATGTTTACGGTCCCGGTCCCGGTGCCGTGCCGGCTGCCACTCTTCGCGGCGACGATGCCCCCGACACCCAGGGCCAGCAGGGCGACCAGGAGGGCGACGATCAGCGCGACGCCGTACGACCGCCGGGGCCTCGCAGGTGCCGCAGGTGCCGCGGCGGGCCGGCGCGGCGCGACCGGTGGCGCCGCAGCGGTCCTCGGGGCCGTCCCCACGGGTGCGGCCGTGGTCATGGCCCGGGTCGGCGACGCGATCACCTGCGTCGCGTCCCCGTGCAGGAGTCCGGTCAGCGCGTCCGAGACGGCCGAGGCAGTGGGCCGCCCGGCCGGCTCGCGCTCGGTCATGGCCGACAACAGCGGCCCCCACCCCGCAGGCAGCCAGTCGGGCACCACCGGTGCGCGCGACAGCCGGGCAAGGGCCACCTCGACGGTGCTGCCGGCATACTCGCGCTCGCCCCGCAGGGTCTCCAGAACCACCAGGCCGAGGGCATACACGTCCGCCGGCGGCCCGACCGGGTCCCCAACGACCTGCTCAGGAGCCAGGTAGGACGCCGTGCCGACCATCAGTCCGGTCGAGGTCACCCGCGCGGAGTCCACCAGCCGGGCGATGCCGAAGTCGGTGAGCCGTACCCGGCCGTTGGTCCCGATCAGGACGTTCGCCGGCTTGACGTCGCGGTGCACCAGACCCTGGGCGTGGACGTAGGCCAGGGCCTCGGCGACGGCCTGCCCGGTTGCGGCGGCCAGGGGCGGGGCCAGGGGGCCGCGCTGCAGCGCCTGGCTCAGCGTTTCCCCCTCGACCAGCTCCATGACCACCCATGGTCGGCCGTCGTCGTCGGTGCCGGCGTCGTACACCGGGACCAGGCCCGGGTGGTTGAGCCGGGCAAGCGTCCGCGCCTCGTCGCCCGCCCGCTTGGAGCTCTCATCCGCGACGACAGTGACGAGCTTGAGGGCGACCGCACGGCCCAGCGCGGTGTCGTCCGCCCGCCACACCTCGGCCGAGCCGCCGCGGCCGATGAGAGCTTCGAGGGCGTACCGGCCGGCGATGAGGCCATGGGGCACAGCCTGGGTGGGCGCGTCGTAGAGGTGCGCCTGCGTGGCCTGGTCTTGCTGGGCCCGGGTGGCCTCGTCACGCTGCTCCCGGGTGGGGTCCTCGGTCATCGGCGCCCGGCCAGGAACAGCTCGGCGAGCTGCACGGCGTTCAGCGCCGCGCCCTTGCGAAGGTTGTCGTTGCTGACGAACAGCGCCAGGCCGTGCGCGCCGTCCTGCCGCAGCCGGCCGACGTAGCTCGGGTCCCGGCCGGCGGCCTGCAATGGCGTGGGGACGTCGCAGAGCTCGACCCCCGGCGCGTCGGCGAGCCGTTCGAGGGCGCGCGAGACCGGCAGCGGGCGGGCGAACTCCAGGTTCATCGACAGCGAGTGGCCGGTGAAGACCGGCACGCGCACGCACGTGCCGGACACCCGCAGGTCGGGGATGCCCAGGATCTTGCGGCTCTCGTTGCGGAACTTGTGCTCCTCGTCGGTCTCGAACGAGCCGTCGTCCACTATCTGGCCGGCGAGCGGCAGGACGTTGTACGCGATCGGCGCGACGTAGGCCTTGGAAGGGGGGAAATCCACCGCCGACCCGTCGTGCACCAGCTCGACGGCCCGGTCGGCAACGGCGCGCACCTGGCCGTCGAGCTCCTCGACACCGGCGAGCCCGCTGCCCGACACCGCCTGGTAGGTGCTGGCGATCAGGCGCACCAGACCGGCCTCGTCGTGCAGCGGCTTGAGCACCGGCATCGCGGCCATCGTCGTGCAGTTGGGGTTGGCCACGATGCCCTTGTCCGCGTGCGCCATCGCGCCCGGGTTGACCTCGCTGACGACCAGCGGCACGTCCGGGTCCATCCGCCAGGCCGAGGAGTTGTCGATCACCAGCGCGCCCGCCGCAGCGAACCGGGGCGCCAGCGCCAGCGAAGCGCGGGCGCCGCACGAGAACAGAGCCAGGTCCAGACCCGCCGGGTCGGCCAGCGCGGCGTCCTCCACGACGACCTGGCCGCCGGCCCAGGGCAGGGTCGAGCCGGCCGACCGGGCGGAGGCGAAGAAGCGGATCTGCTCCACCGGGAAGTCTCGCTCGGCCAGCAACCGGCGCATCACGATGCCGACCTGGCCGGTCGCCCCCACGACGGCGACGCGCAGGCCGGTCACCGGCCGGTCCCGGCGTACACGGTCGCGCCCTCGCCGTCGGGGTCGCCGAGCTCGAACGCCTCGTGCACGGCCTTCACCGCCGCCGGGAGGTCGGTGTCCCGACAGACCACCGAGATCCGGATCTCACTGGTCGAGATGGCCTCGGCGTTGATGCTGCCCTGGGCCAGTGCCTCGAAGAAGGTCGCCGTGACACCCGGATGCGACTTCATCCCGGCGCCGACCAGGGACACCTTGCCGATGTGCTCGTCGGACAGCACCCGCTCGAAGCCGACCCGGGCCTGCAGCTTGGCCAGCGCCGCAACCGCGATGGCAAGGTCGGCCTTGGGCAGCGTGAAGGAGATGTCGGTCCGGTTCGTCGCGCCCGACACGTTCTGCACGATCATGTCGATGTTGACCTCGGCGTCGGCGACGGCGCGGAAGATTGCCGCCGCCTCACCGGGCTTGTCGGGCACACCGACCACGGTGACCCGGGCCTCGGACAGGTCGTGGGCGACCCCGCTGATGATGGCCTGCTCCACGGCGCCTGCTCCTGTGATCGTCGTGCCGGGCTTGGTCGAGAACGACGAGCGCACGACCAGCCGCACGTCATACCTGCGGGCGTACTCCACGCAACGCAGGTGCAGGATCTTGGCCCCGCACGCGGCCAGTTCGAGCATCTCCTCGTAGGAGACGTGCTGCAGCTGACGGGCGTCCTTGACGATCCGCGGGTCCGCCGAGAACACCCCGTCGACATCGCTGTAGATCTCACAGACCTCGGCGCCCAGCGCAGCAGCCAGGGCCACCGCAGTCGTATCTGAGCCACCCCGCCCCAGCGTGGTGATGTCCTTGCTGTCCTGGGAGACGCCCTGGAAGCCGGCCACGATCGCGATGTGGCCCTTGTCGAGGGCCTCGGAAATCCGGCCCGGCGTGACGTCGATGATGCGCGCCCGCCCGTGCACGGAGTCGGTGATGACGCCCGCCTGGCTGCCGGTGAACGAGCGCGCGGACAACCCGAGCGAGGAGATTGCCATGGCCAGCAGGGCCATCGAGATGCGCTCCCCGGCCGTGAGCAGCATGTCCAGCTCGCGACCGGGCGGCAGCGGCGTGACCTGCTGGGCGAGGCTGAGCAGGTCATCGGTGGTGTCGCCCATCGCGCTCACCACAACGCAGACGTCGTGCCCCGCCTTGCGCGTGGCCACGATGCGCTCGGCGACGCGCTTGATCCGCTCGGCGTCGGACACGGAGCTGCCGCCGTACTTCTGCACGACCAGGCCCATGTCCCCAGGGTAGCGGCGCAGGCCCCCGTTCCCCCGTACCTTGCGCGCATGACGCAGGTGACGCTCGACGCGCCGCGCGGCTCCGGGGTCGTGGCGAGGGGGGTCGCGCGCAGCTTCGGCGATGTACGGGCGGTGAGCGGCATCGACCTCACCGCGCGGCCCGGCGAGGTCACGGCGCTCGTCGGGCCGAACGGCGCAGGCAAGACGACCCTGCTGCTGGTCCTCGCGACGTTGCTGGTGCCGGATCGCGGCGAGGTGCGGGTCGCCGGCTTCGACCCCACGACCGAGTACGACCAGGTGCGCGCGCGGATGGGCTGGGCGCCGGACGTGTTCGGGCTCTACGACACGCTGACCGCACAGGAGTACCTCGAGTTCGTCGGGCAGTCCTACCGGCTCGCCCGCAGGGAAAGCAGTCGGCGCGCGACCGAGCTGCTCGAGCTGATCGGCCTGCCGGACTGGGCCGGCCGCCCCGTGCACACCATGTCCCGCGGGCAAAAGCAGCGGCTCGGTCTGGCCCGGGCGATCGTGCACGCGCCCGAGGTCCTGCTGCTCGACGAGCCGGCCTCCGGCCTGGATCCGCGCGCCCGGGTCGGGCTGCGCGACATGCTGCGCTCACTGGCCCGAGAAGGCACCGCGGTCATCGTGTCGAGCCACCTGCTCGGCGACCTGGAGGAGCTCGCGGACTCAGTGGTCTTCATTGACCGCGGCGTCACCGTCGGCGAGCACCGCGTCGACCAGCTGCCGGCCTCCACCGCGACCCGTCCCTGGCGCCTGCGCGCCCTGGACCCGACGGCGCTGCTCGCGGCGCTCACCCGAAACGGCTTCACCTTCGACGCCCCCACGGCAGCCGGGGTGGACGTGGCGCTGGCCTCCGACGAGCAGGCGGCGGACCTGCTCGCCGGCCTCGTGCGCGACGGCGTGCCGGTCGTGTCGTGCCAACCGCTCGGCGGCCAGCTCGAGGCGACCTACCTGGCGCTGACCCGGTGACCGGCGCGGGGATCGCGACCGTGGCCCGTCAGGAGTTCCGACTGCGCATCCGGGCTGGGCGCTGGAAAGTGCTGCTCGGCATCTGGTTCCTGCTCCTGGTGCTGTTCACCGGGCTGCTCACCGCCGCGCTGGGCGGCCTGGCCGGGCGCAAGGTCCTCGACGAGGGCGTCGTGCTGTACGGCGGGTTGGTGCTGTTCGTCCTCGGGCTCGCGCTGCTCGTCGTACCGGCCCTGGCCGCGCAGTCGGTGAACGGCGACCGGGAGCGCGGCACGCTGGCGACGCTGCAGGTCTCCCGGCTGACCCCGGGCGACATTGCGCTGGGCAAGTTCTTCGCCGCGTGGGGCACCTCGCTGGCGTTCCTCGCCCTCGTCCTGCCGTCCGTCGTGTTCGCCTCGACCCGGGGCGGGGTCTCGCTGGGCCGCGTCCTGGCCACGACCGGTGTGCTGGCACTGCTGCTCGGCACGGTCTGCGCGATCGCCCTAGCCCTGTCGGCCTGCCTGTCCCGTACGACGACCTCCGGTGTGCTCGCCTACCTCTCGGTCGCCGGCCTCACCCTGGGAACGCTGCTGGCCTTTTTGCTGGTCACGGCGACCACGACCGAGCAGTTCAGCCAAGCGCCTACGTGCCCGACGCCGGCAGACCTGCCGGCCGAGATGTCCCCGGACCAGAAGTCCATGACCATCAGCGAGTGCCAGCGCTCCAGCCCGTACACCAGCACCCGGACGCGCACCGACCGCACGTGGTGGTTGCTCGCTGCGAACCCCTTCGTCGTCCTGGCCGACGCCGCACCGCAGCTGCCGCCGCTGACCCCGGCAGAGCGGCGCGACCGGCAGCAGCGCCAGGATCGCGGCGAGACCGTCACTGACGCTCGGGACGTCGACCCGCTCGGGGCGATCGGGCGCTCGGTCCGCGGTCTGCGGCGCCCGCCGGATCCACTGGCCCGTGGCGCCGCCGTGTACACCGCCAACCGCGACCCCTCGACGGTCGAACCACGCGGCCGCCTGGTCTGGCCCACCGGGCTCGCCATCGACCTGGCCCTCGCCGCCGGCTCGCTCGTGCTGACCATCCGCAAGCTGCGTACGCCCTCGAACCGCCTCGCCCGCGGTCAACGCATCGCCTGACCGGACGGCTCAGCGAGACCGGGGATCCAACGGTTCAGCCGTACCGACCCGGCGGCGGGCTCTCGAACCCCGGGCCGTACCGATCCCCGTTGCGTTCTTCGGGCCGAAAACGGGCGCCTACGCGCAACGCGGATCGGTAGGCGTCAGACGTCGACCTGACGGCGTCCCTCGAACGCCCGACCGAGCGTGACCTCGTCGGCGTACTCCAAGTCACCGCCGACCGGCAGCCCACTGGCCAGCCGGGTCACGCGCAGCCCCATCGGCTTGACGAGCCGGGCCAGATAGGAGGCGGTTGCCTCCCCCTCCAGGTTCGGGTCGGTAGCCAGGATCAGCTCGACGATCGAGCCGTCGGCCAGGCGGGACATCAGCTCGCGCATCCGCAGGTCGTCCGGGCCGATCCCCTCGATCGGCGAGATCGCCCCACCGAGCACGTGGTAACGGCCGCGGAACTCACGTGTCTTCTCGATCGCGACGACGTCCTTGGGCTCCTCGACCACGCAGATGCAGGTCAGGTCGCGGCGTGGGTCGCGGCAGATGCGGCACTCGTCCTGCTCGGTGACGTTGCCGCAGATCCGGCAGAAGCGCACCTTGTCCTTCACCTCGGTCAATGCACCGACCAGCCGCCGGACGTCGGTCGGGTCGGCAGACAGCAGGTGGAAGGCGATCCGCTGCGCGCTCTTGGGGCCGACTCCCGGCAGCCGCCCCAGCTCGTCGATCAAATCCTGAACCGCCCCCTCGTACACCTACAGGCCCGGCAGGCCGAGACCGCCCGCGCCGCCGGACAGCGGACCCATCGTGGTCTGGGCCAGGTCCTGCGCCGCCCGCGAGCCGTCCCGGATCGCGGCCACCACGAGGTCCTCCAGGCTCTCGACGTCGTCCGGGTCGACCGCCTTCGGGTCGATCTTGACCGTCAGCACCTCGCCGGCACCGCTGAGCGTCACCGTCACCAGGCCGCCGCCTGCCGACCCGCTCACCTCGGTCTGGGCGAGCTGCTCCTGCGCAGCCTCCATCTGGGCCTGCATCTTCTGCGCCTGCTTCATCAGCTGCTGCATGTTGGGCTGGGCGCCCGGAGGTCCGCCTGACCTGGCCACGTGTGCTCCCGCTCGTCGTCGTCGTCACCTGCGAGCCTACGGGCAGCCGCCGACAGTCCTAGGCATCCCCGATCGTGCCGACGACCGTGCCCCCCAGCTGCTCGGCCACGAGCGCGAGCGCCGCGTCCTCCCCGGCCACCACGCGCCCGGCGGCCGGCAGGTCCGGGTCCTCCGGGACCTCCTCGTCGCCGGGCGCGAACCCGTCGTAGGCCGGGCGGACCGGCCTTTTGGACCGGCCCACCTGGTCCGGCGCCGCGGCCGGGACTGCTCCGGCGACCGTGCAGCTCACCTCCAGGTCGGCCCCGAGTACGACCTGGAACGCCTCCGCGAGGACCTCGGCGTTGGTGCTGCTGGAGAACTGGCGCAGCAGCGCGGCCGTGGTGAAGGCAAGGGTCACCGTCCGACCCGTGAGCTCGACGACCTGGGCATTGAGCAGCAGGGCGTGCGTGGTCTTCTTGCGTTCCTTCGCCGCCTCCAGCACCGCGTCCCAGGATCGGCGCACCGCGATGGCATCGAGCCCGCCGGGGGTAGGCGCGCCGGAAGCTGCCGGATCGTGCCCGTGCTCGGGCTCCCGGTCCGGCGCCGGTGTCGGGACGGGGGCGGGGGCTGCAGCTGGCGCGCCGGGCACGGCGGCGACTGGCCACCCGGCCGTGGTCGTCGCGGGCGCAGCTGGCTGCGGCTGATCCCGGGGAGGGCGCTGCAGCCGGCCCGGAGCATCGGCCCGACCTGCATGATCGTCGGAAGAATCGATGGGCGGCGAGGTGTCCACGAGGGCACTCGCGCGTCGATGCTTCTGTTGATCAAGCACACTCGCCGCGGGGGCAGCGGTGGTGGCCGGAGGAGAAGCCGGGCTAGCCGGTGCAGCCGACCGCCCCGAGTCCGCAGGTGCGCCACTACCGGGGTGCTCAGCGTGGTGCGGACCAGGGACATGGGGCGGCGGCACCACGGGCGAGGCCTCATCCGCAATGTTGAAGCGCCGCTCGAGCCGTTCGAGCCGGCTGAGCACCGCGCCGTCACTCGCGCTGGCGGCCGGCAGCAGCACCCGGGCGCAGACCAGTTCCAGCAGCAGGCGCGGCGCCGTCGTACCCCGCATCTCGGTCAGGCCGGAGTGGAACAGGTCTGCGGCGCGCGACAGCCCAGCCGTCCCCAGCGAGGTGGCCTGGCGCGCCATCCGGGTCAGCTGCTCGGGCGGGCAGTCGAGCAGGCCCTTGTCGCCGGCCTCGGGTACCGCGTCCAGGATGACCAGGTCGCGCAGGCGCTCGAGCACGTCCGAGGCGAAGCGGCGCGGGTCGTGACCGTTCTCCATGACCCGGTCGACCGTGGCGAACACCGCCGCTGCGTCCCGCACCGCGAACCCGTCGACCACGTCGTCGAGCAGCGTGTCGGGGGTGACGCCGAGCAGCGAGGCGGCGGCGTCCCGGGTCACGCCGTCCGTGCCGGCGGCCGACAGCACCTGGTCCAGGATCGACAGGCCGTCCCGGGCGCTGCCGGCGGCGGCGCGGACGACCAGCGGCAGGACCGTGGGGTCCACAGAGATGCCCTCGGAGGCCACGACGTCCTGCAGCAGCTCGGTGAGGTCGCGCCGCGGCATGAGGCGGAACGGGTAGTGGTGCGTACGCGACCGGATGGTCGACAGCACCTTCTCCGGCTCGGTCGTCGCAAACACGAAGCGCAAGAACTCCGGCGGCTCCTCGACCAGCTTGAGCAGGGCGTTGAAGCCCTCCCGGGAGACCATGTGCGCCTCGTCGATGATGTACACCTTGTACCTACTCGACACCGGCGCGTAGAACGCTCGTTCGCGCAGGTCACGGGCGTCGTCGACGCCGCCGTGCGAGGCCGCGTCGATCTCCACCACGTCCAGCGAACCCGGGCCGTTCGGGGCCAGCGCGACGCAGGAGTCGCAGACGCCACAGGGTTCGGGCGTGGGCCCCTGATCGCAGTTCAGCGACCTGGCCAGGATCCGCGCGCTGGAGGTCTTGCCGCATCCCCGCGGCCCGCTGAACAGGTACGCGTGATGCACCCGGCCGTTGCGCAGCGCCTGCTGCAGCGGCGCCGTGACGTGCTCCTGGCCCTTGACCTCGGCGAAGCTGCCCGGCCGGTACTTGCGGTACAGGGCCAGGCCCACGATGCCTCCCAGACGGTGAAAGGACCCCTCGCGCACCCACCCAGAGCCCGCCTGCCCTTGCTGCCTTCCGGCCCTGGGGGGGTTCAGCGAGATGGGCGCCGCACGAGGGGTCTGCCGACCACTCTAGACGTACGACGGGAGGGCGCGGCCGCCCCTGTGGGGCCGTGCTTCCCGTCGGCTCCAGTTACCCGTACGGGTAGGTTTCCCGACCGCTGGCTGCTCTTGTAGCCTGCTCGACGGAGGATTCGCCTAGTTGGCCTATGGCGCACGCTTGGAAAGCGTGTTGGGGGCAACCCCTCGCGAGTTCGAATCTCGCATCCTCCGCCACGCCATTCCGCGCCGCCGCCCACGCCGCGTCCCCGCCGCTCGCGCCCGTACCAGGTGCTCCGCCGCAGATCCCCAGGGCCAGGCTGCTGGGATCTGCTGTTGATCTCCAGCGAGCAGCCTGTGCGCGCGCGGTCGCCGGTGCGGCAGCCCTATCCGTGCGAGGCTGGACCTACAGGAGCCGCGAGCGCGGCCGATAACTCTCCTGACGTGCCACGCTCCTGTCCACGGAAGGCCCTCGTGCCTCATTCCTCCGGCATCATCATGCCGCCCCTTCGGACGATGCTCGGCGGCATCGGGTCGCAAGTCATCGAGGGCACGCTGGTCCCGGCGCTGCTGTTCTGGGCGGTGCTGCATCTGTCCGGCCTGGTGTGGGCCCTGGTCGCCGGGCTCGCCTGGTGCTATCTGGCCATCGCCCGCCGCTGGGTTCGCGGCCGGGCGCTGCCCGCGGTCCTGGTGCTCGGCGCGCTGCTGTTCACGACGAGGACGGGCGTTGCGCTGGCCTTCCACTCGACCTTCATCTATCTGCTGACCCCCACGATCAACGCCTTCGTGCTCGCGGCGGCCTTCGCCGTTTCCACCCTGCTGCGCCAGCCGCTGACCGAGCGCTTCGCCCGGGACTTCGTGGGGCTGCCCGCCCAGGTCACAGCCCTGGCCCGCGTGCGGACGGCGCTTCGCCGGCTCAGTCTGATCTGGGCGCTGGTGAACCTCATCAACGGTTGGGTCGCGCTGCAGTTGCTCCTCGCCGACCGCTACGACGCGGTGCTGTTGACGCGGTCGCTACTGGCGCCGGCGCTGTCGGCCATCGCCGTGGTCTGCTGCGTGCTCATGGGCCGCCGGGCCCTGCACGCCGAGGGCATCCACCTGCATCTGCGCTGGCGGGATGCACCCGTCCGGTAACGGACAGCAGGAGCGGCGGCCAGGGACGCCGCCCTGGTTCGCCGGTGGTCTGGTGGTGCCATCCATCGGACCGCCAGCCGGATCACCCTTCGTGATGCTGCTGCTGATCAGCATGAACTTCGACGGGTTGCTGGCGAGGCAGCAGTCGGCCTCGTTCGAACGAGGCAGGGTCGGCGCGAACCCGAGCGGCGTGGAGGACCTGCGCACCGTCAGCTTCGTGCTGCTGACCGCCGTGATCTGGTACCTCGGGGTGGTGGTCATCGTGGCGGTGCACGTCGTCGCAGTAGTACTCGTTCTCCGCCACCTCGCCGGCAGCGCCCGGGACGAGCGGCGCGGCCGGCGCAGCTAGCACCGTGGCCGGTCGCGATGGTCGCCTGCACCGCCTTCAGTCTCTACCTGATCGCTCAGCCCCTGGTGCAGGAGAAAGGACCCGAGCAGGCGCAGCCCGCAGCCGGCCCCGCGCCCTCGTCGTGACGGTGGCACTGGCCCCGGCCCGTGAACCGGGCCGGTCACCGCGTGTCCAAACAGGCCAGTCTCCCCTCGACGACAGTCGCGTCCAGCTCCTCGCATCGGACTGCGGCCGAGGTGAAGCCTGTAGCCGTCAAAGCTTGGACGACCTGCGGAGCCTGTTCTTCGCTGGACTCAAGCAGGAGACGTCCCCCCGGCCGTAGCCAGTTGGCGGCGCCGGCTATGACCTGCCGCACGACGTCGAGTCCGTCCTCCCCACCATCGAGCGCAAGCTGGGGTTCATGCAGACGTGCCTCCGGCGGCAGCAGTCCCATGAGGGCCATGGGCACGTACGGCGTGCTGGCGACCACCAGGTCCACCCGTCCCCGGATGCGGGTCGGGAGCGGCGTGAATAAGTCGCCGAGATAGACCGGGGCTCGGTCGCGAAGGTTGGTCCTTGCACAGGCGACCGCGGCGGGGTCGATGTCGACCAAATGCAGATCCAGACCAGGAACAAGGGACAGCAGGATGGCGCCGATCGCACCGGACCCGCAGCACAGGTCCACAACGATCGAGCCGTGCCGGGTGCCGCGATGCGCTCGCGTCACGAGGAACTCGCTGCGGTGACGCGGAACGAACACACCCCTTCTGACCTGGATGTGTTCGCCGCAAAACTCGGCCCACCCCACGACATGCTCCAGCGGCCGTCCGAGCAGGCGCTGAGCCAGCATGTCTTCGAGGTGAGCCGATGAGGTAGCTGACGCAAGGAGCAGTTCGGCCTCGTCCTCGGCGAAGACACAGCCGGCCTGACGAAGGCGGTGAACGAGGAGGGACTGATCCAGCGGAAATATCAGCACGAAACGCCTTTCGGGAACCCCGAGGGCGCTCTGCCTTTCAGCCGCAGCGGTACTGCGCGCGGACGTCTAGACAGATCACCCAACCTGTACCAGCGGGCATGGGTTTCACCTCCTGCGACGTCGACTGCGCGAAGCGCGGAATGTAGCATCCGGCGACGAACCGGCACCAGCCGCCGGAAGAAGGTAGCGGCTGTTACACCAGGTCGAATGCGGCTTGGATCGCCTCATGACAACGGCGCGCTCTTGACGGCGGCCCGGCACGACGGGCCGCAGTCACACGCGCTGGTGGTCCTGCTCGGCATGCTCGGCCTCTGGGTCAGCGAAGCTGCGGCGCGAACATCACCGACCTGCACTACGACAGCGGCGATAAGCCACTCATGATTATGGGCAAGGGCCACAAGCCAGCCCAGATCCCACTCTCGGTCGCGGACCTCCGCGCGGTCCACGAGGCCGTCACCGACCGGAAGGCCGGACCGATCCTGCTCAACCGCAGCGGGACCCGGATGACCCCCGCCTCCGCCGCTGGCCGGCTTCGGAGGCTAACCCGAGGGATCAGTCTCGAGCACCCGATTAGCCCCAACAGCCTGCGCCGGACGTTTTGCACTGCTGGCGTGGTCTCGCGCGTGCCGCTGACCACTGGGCCCCGAAATCGAAGTTGGTGGCGGGCTTCCGACGAATGTCGCTGACCTGGGGTGACGGACGGGGATGATGGCTCGTTTCCCGGTCGTGTCAAGATCGTTACCCGAATGTCGGATAGCCGGGATATCATTTAGTCGATCACCCGAATGCGATCGGCCGGGAGCGCACCTACCCTCGCCGGGTGCCGCGAGCGAAGAACGGCACCTAGTCTTGGCGGGTCGGGAGGGCCAGCACGGTGTCGGCGAATGGTGGCGCAAGGTGCATTGCGCGCAGTCTCGGATTGCTCGCGGACCTGTGCGTCGCTCTGACCGCGGCAGCCGTCGCGTTGCCCCTAGCGTTGGGCATGTCGATTGCCCTCGCTGGCATCGCCAGTTGCGACTCGCCCTGCGACGGGCCGCCGATGACCGGGCTGGCGGTCTGGGCGGTGGGCGCGCCGGTCGGCGGCCTCGCCTACCTGTTTTTCTCGTTCCGCCGCAAGCGAACGATTGGCAACCGCCTCTTCAAGGTGCCTGGATAACGGCACTTCTTCGCGCTCACGACCACAACGAATTGGCAGTTCCACCCGAGGCAATTCGGATGGCCGATGATACCGGCATGGGCAGTACAGGCGGCAAGCGCGAGCAGCACATCCGGTCCTCCAACCTCTGCGCTTCTCGCGCTACGCGCATGTGCTGATCTTCGGCCTTCTGCCCTTTGCCCTACTGCTCGACCCCCCACCCGGCGAACCGTTCACGTGGCTACTTGTGACCGCATTCTTGGAGTGGTTCGCGTGGCGAGGGCTGAGACTTGGGGCACACGTAGGTCGGAGCCGGGTCGTTGTTTGTGGCCATCTTTGGGACCGCACCATCTCGCGCCAGTCCATCACCGGGCTGACCGACTACGTGTCGATCCTTTGGACGGACGGTCGCGGTCAGACCCGCGAGCGTCCCATACGCGCACTCGCCTACAACCCGCGCGCCCTGGCTTCGATCAACAGAGAGGCGGAGACGGAGTCCCGCCGGTTACGTCAGGCCCTGGGGTTCGACGCGCGCGTTCGCAAGCCGCCCTACCGTCAGTGAATGCTTACCGAAGCGCAACTCGACGTTCTCATCGCCCTCAGCGATGCCTGTGAGATCCGCGGCTCCGTCGAACTTGCTCCGGCCCGCCCGCTGCCGAACGTCCTCGCGAGCCTCGGTCGCCCCGCCGCCGAGGTACAGCAGGCCGTCGCCGATTTGCACGAACTCGACCTGATCACCGGCGTCGTCGTCGCTGAGTGCCAGCACCCATCCAGGTCTCGCGGGAGCGTGGTCTTCACCAGGGGCCAACAGAAGACGTTCGAGGCGCTGCGCCGCGCCGTGGAATCCGAAATCGCCCGGACCATCCCCTCGGTCCGCGACTCCGGCGCGTTCACCAAGTAGAAGTTCAGCCGGTCGACCTCGGTCGCGTCCTGCACAACCAGCGCCTCTTGGTCCAGCCCTCCGCCGACCTCGCGGTTCTCGCCCGGTCCCCTAGGCACCGTCCCGACCACCGACGACACTGCCCCGAAAGGCACCGGTAGGGCGCGGGCCGTCCGTTGACGCTCCAGCGAGGCCGCCGCCGACCCTCCCAGACCGGCCTCCGACCTCATGTGCGCGGACGAGTGGCAGCCCCGAAGATCTTACGGAGCCGGCTGCCTCAGCGGCGATTCGGGGACGTCCTCGATCCACGGCCGTACTCGGTCAGGGAGTGTCGCAGGATCGCGATCATCAGCCAGATCACGCCGGAGAGCATCACCAGGAACGCCAGGAAGCTGGGATCTTCGGCGAGTCCACCGGATCCGTCGCCGGTGTCCAGGGGTGGCGCCACCAAGAACCCGACGAAACCCAGGACGATCATGAGTCCGGGCCATCGAGTGCGGCGCCGGAGGAGAGCAGCGCGAGCGGCGCGGAGAGCATCCTCGTGGGCCTGATCTGAGGCGGAGGGAGGGACCCAGTCCGGCGCAAGGCGAGCGCGCTCGGCTGAGATGAGCCGCAGGCCTTTGCGCCGCAGCAAGAGGTGCACGCCCATGAACGCTAGGGGCAGCGGGACCCCGGGGAAGCCACCGTCGGACAGATCGCCCGGCGAATAGGACGGCGAGGTCACAACGCCGATGACCAGCAAAACGGCCCCGACCGCACTCAGACCCGTGTAGACCTGCACGAGCACGTTCAGGTTGGCGATCCTGGGATTGTCACTTTCGGATTCCCCCTTCACGACGATCGGTCTCTGAACAGTTGGCCGGTACGACACAGCCGACGGCCGAGGTACCACGTGTCGGCAACCCCCGCCGTCACAGCCGCAATCGTGAGGACGGTCGCGAGGGGCGAGAGAAGGAACGGGACAACCACGCAGACGACAACGCCGGCGATCGTGTTCCCGAGCTCGACCTGTCGCCATCTTCGGACCATCACCGTTCGGTCCACGTTCGCCTCCCGTCCGGGCCCGGGCACAGGGACTACCACCGCCGTCCTGCCCTATGACGCCCTCGACGACCGAATTGGTACATGCCGACGCCGATTCCTGCAGTTCCCCAGACCGGCAGTGTCGCCATACCTACGTGCGTTACCTGAGTCATATGCTGCCCGATTCTCCGTGAGGTGTGCTATTCGCTGTGCCGTCTACCCCTGCCACTGCTGTCGGTCGCGCAAGAGTCCCGGGCGACGCGAACGGGTCGCCGGCGCTCGGCGAGGGCGGCGGCTACCAGGACGACGACGAATAGTTCCTCTCCGGCGACGACCCGCCGGACCACGACTAGCTGCCAGCGGCCCTCGCACACGGCACACAGCCCGCCCGAGCACCCGGCCCGCCCACGCGGGACGGGGCTCAGGCATGTCCCGCCGTGGCCAGCGACGATCGGGAAGATCGTGTACCCGACCGTCGGCGGCCTCCAAGCGGTCCTGCAGGATCGCCGAACCACCCACAAACGGCCGAGCTATCGCCGGAGACCGGCGACAGCAAGATCGTCACCGACTCTCGTCGTCGTTCGGGACTTATTCGTCGGAAGCCCGCGCGTGGCGGTGGCGGTGGCGGTGGCGGTGGCGGTGGGATTTGAACCCACGGACGTGTTGCCACGTCACACGCTTTCGAGGCGTGCTCCTTCGGCCGCTCGGACACGCCACCATCAATGACCTTAGCGGAGACCGCGCCGCTGCTCGAAGAACGTCTGAAGCAGCTGGCCGCACTCCTGCGCCAGCACGCCGGCGATCACCTCGGGCCGGGAGTTAAGACGCCGGTCGCGGACGACGTCCCACAGCGAGCCGACGGCTCCCGCCTTCGGGTCAGCGGCGCCGTAGACCAGCCGGGCCACCCGGGCGAGCACCAGCGCACCGGCGCACATGGTGCACGGCTCGAGGGTGACCACGAGCGTGCACCCCGTCAGTCGCCAGCCGCCGGTGACTGCGGCCGCGGCCCTCAGCGCCTGCACCTCGGCGTGCGCAGTCGGGTCGCTGCTGCCCTCGCGGTCGTTGTGCGCGCGGGACAGCACCGCACCCTCCGCCGACAGCACGAGGGCGCCGACGGGTACGTCTCCGCTCGCGAGGGCCAGCCTGGCTTCTTCGAGGGCGAGCTGCATGCTCCCGACGTACGGGGTCACCCCTCGCGCAGGCCGTCGAGCACGTCCACGCACCCAGCCCGTTCGCAGACCACTGTCAGGACGTCAGCCGGCAGCAGGCCCTCCTCGGCGCACAGGTCCAGCAGCTGCTCGGGCGGGGTGCCGAGGTCGTCCAGCACGGCCGGGTCACCGACCGGCTCGGCGATAGCTTGCGTGCCCTCGTCCTGCTCGTCATCGAGATCCCCGGCAGCGACGTCGTCCCAGAGCAGCGTGGCGACCCCGCCGGTGTGGACCGCGCGCCGGTCGGACAGGAAGACGCGGGGCTCGTCCAGACCGCCCGCGCCGCCATCGACGCGGACGACGGCGACGTACTCCTCGTCCTGCTCCAGCAGCAGCAGAGCCGGCCCGGCACCCTCCCCGGTCAACTCGCGCAGGTCGTCGACGAGGGCCTCCAGGTCCTCGACCTCGTCCAGATCGAGCTCCAGGCCCGTCCAACCGACCTCGGTACGGGCGAGCGCGGCGGCGAAGTAGGTCACGGGTCTCCAGTGCTAGTCGGCGAATGCGCCGACTACCCGCTCGTAGGAGTCGGCGAACCCCAGCCGGAGCGCGAGCGCCGAAAGCAGCTCGTCGGCGTACAGATCGGTGTCGGACAAGATGGCCCCCAGCTCCATCTCCTCCAGCCCGAGATCAGCGAAGACCCCGAGGTCGCCGGCTGGCCACACCTCCTCGAGGTCGTCTTCGCCGGGCACGTCCAGGCCGAGTCGCTCGAGTACCTGGGCCGCCAGATCCCAGGCCACGGCCGCCGTCACGTCGGAAAGCAGGAGCCGCTCGCGACCCATGACCACCCGGACCACCACGAAGAACTCGTCAGCGACGTCGACGAGCGCGAACGAGCCGACCTCCCCCGGCTGCCGGTGCACCGCGGCAACAAGCCCGTCCAGATCACCGGCCAGGGCGCCCGGCAGCTCCCGGACCTGCCACCGGCCCTCCTCGCGGTGCACCACCACGGCGTACGCGTCGCTGTCCGGCACGTGCACCTCCTGCTGGCAGGTTCCTGATCGGCGCACTGTGGCAGAAGGCCGGCCGCCGTGGGAAGCGCAGGGTTCATTCGCTCCTAACGGGGGCAGGCGATGGGGCAGGCAAAGACGCACCCGACCACGCCCTCCGGAGGACCCAACATGTCTGAGCGCAACACCCTCGCCCACTTCCTGCACGACGCCGGTCTGGCTGCCTGGTTCGGCGGGTCGCTCATGGGCGCCGTCGGCGTGAACGGCGCGGCCGCGGATGTCGACGACCCGCGTCAGCGGGCACGTGTGGCCAACGCCGGCTGGTCCCGCTGGACGCCGATCAACGCCTTGGCCATCGGCGCCCATCTGTTCGGTGGCGCCCAGCTGCTGAAGCAGAACAAGGCCCGCGTCAAGACTCAGCAGGGCGTCCTGGCCAACACCAACATCAAGATGGGGCTTACGGCCGCCGCCCTCGGCGCCACCGGTTACGCGCGCATCACCGGACAGAAGATGATCAAGGCCGGCGACGTCCCGGTCGCCGGTGGCACTGCGGCGCTGCCGTCCACCCCGCCCGCGGTGGCCAAGGCGCAGAAGCAGCTCAAGGCACTGCAGTGGGCGATCCCCGCTCTGACCGGCGCGATCATCGCCTCCTCCGCCCTGCACGAGGAGCAGCAGCGCCCGTCGGAGGTCGCCAAGGGCTCGCTCAAGGGCCTGCCCTCGACCATCGGCTCGCTCGGCAGCTCGCTCGGGTCCTCGATCAGCAGCGCCGCCAGCACTGCCATGGACAAGGCCAAGGAGTCCGTACCGAGCAACTGCAGCTAGGGCGTGTCTCCCTAGATGAGCGTGCTTAGTGGGCGATGGTTGGTGCATGTCACGTGATCAGGTCCTGACCGATGCGCAGTGGGCGCTACTCGAGCCGCTGC
>JAABUP010000767.1_pt1 | contig 69293 bp, 101 predicted proteins | sample 5559201 | NCBI WGS metagenome assembly JAABUP01 (sample SAMN10711887, study PRJNA513373) | rock metagenome | isolation source: Antarctica rocks | place: Antarctica
TTTGCTGCTTCGAGTGGCTGCTCGTGCAGGCGCCTAAATTGCAAAGGCTGCTCAGTCCATGTTCAAATTGGGCATTGTGTTGCATGCATGCTGAGCTGATGCTCTATACCCTCTTGGCCTTGCTAGGCTGATGCGCTCTTGGTTGATGGAGTTGCAGCGCAGGTCAATGTATAAGGCAAATGGTGGAAGAGATTAACAAGAAAGCTGCGAGTGAGGAGGCTAGGAAAGGTGCCTCTAGGCTGCCTGGTCAATTGAAAAAATGCGGCCACTGTCCTCATGAGACATTTTAAACAGTCACAATCCAATTGAAGTCAACAAAGGAGACTGCAGCACATACTGCACCTGTTCTTTACTGGTAGTTTCTTCCATGCTAGCCTCAGCACTAGGGCCCTCACCTGCACATGAACACAAGTGAGTCTGCCAGGTTGCAACACAGGTTCTGAGCATAAACACCAAAAAGCTATCCTCTCGCACACCTTCTTCACCCATATGAACGATACTGGACAGCAGACCCCTCACTCTCGGCATTATGCCATCGGACTTGGCAGGTGCAGACCGCTCCGGAGAAGCCGGGGCATCACTGTCAGGCTCTTCGATGTGAGGCTCTGCCGTGCCGTCCTCAACCGTTTCAGGATGAACCTCCTCAACCTGGTGCTGTGTGTCTGGCACAGCATCGGCGGGTTCGCTTTCGCCCCCATGGTCTAGCCGGCTTGGGCCTGCTTCGTCATTGTGCAGTGTCATCTCATTCCGCTTGCCACCTTGCATCGGTTCGTGCAATATCGCTTCTGCTTCCGATACCAGATCTTCTGTTTCTGGGCTGTCTAGCTCATCGCTTCTGGGCACGATACTCGTCTCGGTGGCGCCTGGCGAAGGTAGAGCAGCGGCCTTCTTGCTCTTGTTGCGATGGTTCACGCTTGAGCGTGTCTGACGATGGTCAACCACCTCCGCGACTGGCCCAACGCCTTCGTCGCCTTCTCTTGTTACACGCACTATGTCTCTGTCCTCGTGAACCCTCGTGACGCGTGTGACGCGACCTTTCTTTCCGGGACTTCCGGATGCCGGCATGCTGGATAAACTGAGTGTGACTCGTCGTACTCTGCAAAGCGCGCAGTTGCAAAGTTTCACCCTGAGTTGCACCCAAGTGTTTCCGCTGGCATCACAATGTTGTCGCTGCGTGTCAGGGATTGCTGTTGCGTAGAGAGACAGAGTAGAGTGGCATGTATTTCATGCTCATACGCCTCAACGCCGCATGCCGTTTCTACGGAGACCAGCTCCGTGACTGCCCGTTGACTTCGAAGTTCAGATCGAAATCCGTTGTAGAGATCAAAATCGTTTCGCGCGGCAAGGCCAACGAGAAGTTGAGGACACCTCATGTTCATTTCTCCTGCACTTGAAGAGCTTATAGAACCATCGTCAGGCACGGCTAGTGGTGAGCCGAGACCACTGCCGTCGTCCATACACGATCCCCCTTCAATGGACGAGTATGACAGCCGCACAGGCCCTGACAGCAACAGGTCTGCAAGTTCCTCTGAGATTGATACGTTTCAACGTGATCTCGCCCGTCACCTGGCCGGTGTTGACGAGCAGACCTTCCAAAAGGTGAAGCAAGCGATTCAGACTGTTTTGAATCAACGACAAGAGTCCACACACCAGCAAAGCCTCATTGAGGTATGCCACACACTGATGGTCGGTCACGCTAGCTATCCCTACTGTCTGAAGCCACAAGGCTTTGAAGCCACTGGACGGACCAGGGGTTTGTGTGCAGTTGTGTGCAGAGTGTCTATGTCGCTATGTCATAATTACTGTTTGTCATGTCACTCACCCGAAAATGCTAGTTGCAGAGTGCCAAGGAGCGTGTGCAGCAAGCTCTGCATGGGTCTTCCATGACAGAGAGCGACGACAGTCGAGGAGCCTTCTCTACCATTGCAGATGCTGTTGCTTCAGCCGGCAACGCTATTGGCCAGCTCAGCAGTCAGATCTTGGGAGGTGGCGAGGTAAGACCAGCAGCAAGCACATGCACAGCCGCACATCAGCCTGGCTTGCTTGTGTGTGTGTGTGTGTGTGTGTGTGTGTGTGTGTGTGTGTGTGTGTGTGTGTGTGTGTGTGTCACTGAAGGGCTGTGCTGTGTGCAGATTCAAGGACAGGTAGCTGATGAGGAGGCAGGACTGAGAGCTGAGGAGGCAGTGCAGCCTCTCCGAGACTGGCAGCAAGGCAGGCAGTCTACTCAAGGCTCAACTGGCTCAACCTACACCCAGCAGGAGCAGCAGACAGGGCCAAAAGGCTACTTCAGTCGAGAGTCAAAGGCTGCTCAAGATGCTGGCCCTGGCAATGAAGTCTCTGCATCTCAGTATACTAGTGAGGCTGGCAACTGGACCACGGGAGATACTGGGAACCAGGCAGCACACTCTTACCAGAGGCAAACCTCAGACCAAGGAAGGCGTGCGCAAGAGAGTCAAACGAATCAGAGCACCATGCAGACCTTCGACAATCAGAGTGTAAGTCTCACTCTCATTGTGCCATCAGCGCTTGTACGACCAACTTGTATGCAGTCTTCAAACTGCATGCAGTCCAAAACGCATTGCAAAGGATTAAGATCAATATCCTCAAGCTCATGATGACACAGAGTGCCTCAGTGTGGTTGCATGTATGACCTGTGCTGTCAAGCCAGGATGTCTGATGAACCACAACTGGCTTCACGCCCCAGAATGCAAGGTATCAAATGAAATGAATATGAGCGACTTCATGAGCCAAGGCTGAGAAATCAGTATTAGTCTTCACGAGAAGTCAAACAATGATAGACCATTCGTAGTTTTGTAAAGCTTGATGGCAGGTGCTGCAGCATATCCACGATCTTTGTAATGTGCTACAGGGAAACCCTGTGGAGGTATTTTCAAGAAGTAGTCAGCGCCAGAGTGAATCCAGCAGTCTGCACGGTGATGCACAAAATGTTGGGCTGGAAGAAGCAATGAGAAGAGCAAGGCGCCCTTTCTGAAGATGCATTACACAGTGTGCCAGAGCGGATGTCAAAAGGGTGTGCAGTAAGGAGTCAGCAGAAACCTCTAGGTCCCAAAACATGTCAAAATATTGGGGGTGGAAAAAAATCGTTGAAGTGCTTTGTGAATCTGGTTCTGGTACATGCGTTGTGAACTGACATTTCACTGGGTGACCTTGACAATTTCAACATGCAATTGCGCAAAAAGAGCAGGACATGGCGCAAAGTCTCGCTTGTTGAAAGCTGACAAATTGTGAGGACTGTGCAGCCGCATGAACTGCTTTGTTACTACACTGAATGACTGGTCCTGCCCTCTGAGAACAGCTACACTGGATAGGGCCGCCGTTTGAGAATAGCTACTCCCGATTTGTTGAGGCTTTTCAGTAAAACAGCTGGGCTGTGACACACAACACCACTCCAGAATTTGGAGCAACACAGGGTTGGGGGCCCCAACTTGGGGCCAGCAATCCTGGGAACAGGCTGACTTCACGTAAGCACGTGAGCCCCGAAAGGTCGGAGCGAAGATCAGCAACGACATCGTTTGCGGCAACAATAGCAGACAGCATTGTCCTGATCATTTGGTTTTGAGTTTGGTATTCTGATCAACCAGCATCGTGTGCCAAAAGCCAGCTATATTGTCTGGTACCAGTTTGCATGCTAGCTTGCAAAGTAGCTCGCTCGACGTCAGTGCTCGAAAAGTGTACAGAGCTACATGTATCGTGTAGAGCATATGCCGCAGCTGCAGCTGCATGCCTACGAACAGCCGAGACAGAGGGGCAGTCTCAGCTCTCCGCTGCACACGAGCGCCGCTTGCAGGAAATGTATCGGGCAACTGGGGAGGCACAGCCAATGATACAGCAAGCTGCAGAGCGTAAGACATACTTGCCATCAGCTGCAGAAGTTGCAGACAGGCTAAGCTCGAGCAAGGGTGCCAGCTGTTCTGGCACTACTTCCACAACAGATAACAACACTGGTATTGACTGGCGAGAAGCTGTGGCAGTATTGCAAGCTCAAGACCGGCAGAGATTACAGCAAAATATGCTAACTGACACTTTTAGGTGAGACGTCCTTGTCAAACTGACTGCATCTCAAGCCTGCACCAACCTCAAGCCTCAAGCCCGCCTTTTTGAAACATACAGCATTGACCACAACTGTTCACAATATTCAGGCGGCAACATACTTACTTGAGGATATCCTTGACAGAGAAGTGCAATCTGCGCTGTATGTACTGCATGCCTGAAGAAGGCACTGATCTTACCCCCAAGGATGATCTGCTGACAACCGCTGAAATCTTGCGTTTGGTAAGTGCATGTCCCTGCATCAGGAACTGCTTACTGCCTTGGGGCAAGTTACCTCTCCTAGTGCAGTTCTGACCATAGAATCATCAGTGCTCAAGAACATCATAAGCTGATCTCACATCACAACCTCCCTTTGTGACCAGCTTAGTGATTCGTGCACATAGTTACTGATCTCTTCTTGTCTTTGCATGACATATCTTGTCTGTGGCCCGTGCATGATGTGCACTTCTTAATACATCTTGTGGCCAGTGCATGATGTGCACTTCTGTATACATCTTGTGGCCAGTGCATGATGTGCACTTCTGTATACATCTTGTAGACAGACGCAACCAGCTGCCATGGCGTATCTGCCATGATTTCTGCTCACATCTTGGTCCTCCTGCTACAGTCCAGGCTCTTTGTGGAAGGAGGCGTGAACAAAATCCGGCTGACAGGCGGAGAGCCAACCCTCAGAAGGGACATTGTGGACTTGACAGGGCAGCTGAATGCCCTTCCAGGCCTGCAGGCAATAGGCATCACTACCAATGGCATTGCCCTCAAGCGCAAGCTGCCAGATCTGCAGGCACAAGGTACTGTCCCATCTTCCTGCCATACAGTCTTAGCTTCTGACATGCCATGCAGTAGAGGCCAAAGTATTGAATTGCTGGCCACTTTGCAGCAAAACATGCTCCAATTGGGGCTGCAGGTGATCACGCAAATAGCACATTAGTGTTACGCACATCACAAGGGGCGCCCATAGTAGCGTTGTAGGCGCTGCTCTGCAAGAAGTTGCAAAGAAAGGAGCTGCATATGCTGAGACAGGCTCATGTCTAAACAACATTGACAGGACTGCCTTGCAGACCTGAGGTTGCAGCCATTATGCAGGGCTGAGCCTGTTGAATCTGAGTCTGGATACACTCAAGCCTGACCGCTTTGAGCAGATGACTCGGCGGCGTGGGCATGAGCGAGTGCTTGAGACTCTCGACCTCGCCCTCAGCCTAGGTTTCGACCCTGTCAAGGTAACCTGCAGCGTTTCTGCTCCTCCTGGCTGCTGCATCTGCCCCAATGGAGGGGGTTTCTGTTTACTTTTTGTGTCTCCAAAGGCTTTTTACAACAGAAAATGTCCTTTGGATCCCCTGCATCTCCTGCCACAGCTTTGCATAAACACCATCACCAAAAACAGGGTCCATCCACAAGCAAACCTGTCCAAAGGAGTGTAATGATGTCGACGCGGAGATGGCACTAGATCTTCTGGTGTTGAATAGATGTTTGACTGAAGGCTCTGTATAGGTGAATGTGGTGGTCATGCGTGGCATCAATGATGATGAGATGGGTGACTTTGTTGAGCTGACACGCCACAAAGCCATCAATGTACGCTTCATTGAGTACATGCCATTTGATGGCAATGTCTGGGCTGAACCCAAGATGGTTACATACAGACAGATGCTGGATGCAGTGCAGCAGCGGTTCCCCAATGGCTTACAGCGTATGCAGGTGAGTCCCCTGCTTGCAATTGCATTCCTGTCTTTGGCTGTCATGTTCTGCAAGGACTGCATGTGGTCAGTTGGGCTTGTGACTTGCTTGCATACTGGTCACAGATTACTGTGCTGCTCCAGTCATATTAGCATGGAGATGCAGTTGAGTCATGACAAGGATGGCTTAGCAGTTGCTGACGCTGTGTTGCCGCTGTTGGCAAGCTCATCTGTTGAAATGAAGCATCTGGGACAGAGGTTGCAGTTGATAGAGTAGCATTTGAAGCAGACCCTGGGCAGCATGGTATAATACTTGGCTTCTCATTAAATTGACGCCAAAAGGCATAGTATTTTCTTTTCTTTTCTTTGAAGCAGGGCTGCTGATTTGCTTGTGGTGGGGATGTGCAGGATCCCCGGCATGAGGTGGCCAAGAATTTTCACATTCCTGGTTTCAAGGGCTCTGTGTCATTCATCACCTCCATGACTCAGGCCTTCTGTGGGGACTGTAACCGGTTACGCCTCATGGCTGATGGCAATCTCAAGGTAGGAGCAGTGACCGTGAGGGTGTGCGTCACCCCTTGTTTTGAACACAAAATTGTAGAACTGAGCAGGTTCATTGCACTGAACATTTTGTTGGAGCCACGGTCCCCTGTACATGTCAACCCCGATTGTCAAACAAACAAAAAGCCTATAATATTTAGATTCAAGCTCAGAGCAACAAAAATGTGACTCAGTCTTTGTGCTGAGCGCAAATCAGCCGCACATGTATACACTATATGCTATGCCTGTCAACTGGTAATATTGCAGCATTTGTGGGCTTGCATGCTTCAAAACCGCTGCGCAGGGTATTGTCATTGTTGCAACTGGTCCGGCAAGACATTCTGAATGCATTTGCCAAGCAGGCAAAACAGGTTGCTATGGCCTTTGGGTTGCAGGTCTGTCTGTTTGGTGCCAATGAGGTCAGCCTAAGGGATGCTATTAGGCAAGGAGCATCTGATGATGATCTCCGTGTCATCATTTCTGCAGCAGTAGACAGGAAGAAGGCTGCACATGCTGGCATGTTTGAGATAGCCAAAAACAAGAACAGAGCAATGGTCCACATTGGTGGATGAGGAAGGATGTGCACATTGCACTGTATTGCCTTTTCTGTTTACTGTCCAATTGTGCTAAACATAGTTGTCTCTGCTGGATGAATGTTTCACTGTTACAGTTTTTGAGTGTTGTGGTGTCACCAGACAAGGAAAATGCTCACACAACATGTCCTGAGTCTTAGGCCGTTCCGCTTACACAGACAGTCTTTTCTGCAAAGCCATTCATTTAATTTCTGCGAAATTGAAACAGCCCAATAGTATACTCAGTGGCCAGGCTCATTTAGCAATGCGTGTTCAGTTGCAACAGGGTTTGAAGTGACTTGCTAGCAAATGGGTTGGCATGCCAAGCTCCAAACACCAAAGTGTAATGCAGAAGTTACAGCTGCTAGTTTCATCACCCATCAGCTGTCATGTAAAATGTTTGAATTGCTGACTGAGCAAAACAGGTCTGCAGCTTGTTGAGTTGCAGTGGACTGCAGCTGCCAGGCGCCTTGTCATACTTCTGCCCAGAAGTGCAGCTTTCCAAACTGTGAGACCTGCAGTTGCTGAAGATGTACATCCTGAAAACTTGACCATGGTTTATACACCAAGCCTGTGGCATAGCATGGTCACACATGTGCGACACTGTCGCAACCGCTCTACTACATCCTTAATTTGCCATAGTGCCTGCTTTGCAGCCTCTGTTGCTGTGAATTGCAACTCAATCACACAGCAAAGCACAGCCTGCTATGACACATAATATTTGGCAAAAAGATTCTCTGGTGTGGTCATGGCCTTGAACTCAAGAGCATTTCCGCTGGGATCTTTGAAGAACATTGTCCATTGTTCACCAGGCTGACCTGCATGGTCACCAGGCATGACTCAAGTTCCTGTACTAAGTCTAAGTATTGTGGGTAGTGTGATTTCGAGGCATACTGCACTGGACAAGATGGCAGAGCACGTTCTGTCATTGTGCATGGGGCCCTGCCGCCAATCGTGTACAAGCTATGTCAATGACAGCAAGCAAGAAGCAATGGTCTCCATGGATATGAAGATTCTCACCTTTGAAACGCAGGTGGGGCTGAATGACAAACTGTACATCTGCTTGCTTGACGCGCTCTGCTAGGTCATGAAACTGCTGCACTGACAGGGCTAAGCCAAAGTGGGGAACTGGCACGGGATCACCATCAACTGCATTTGCTGATGCATTGGCGTTGTACCCCTTGACTTGATGGCAGACAATTTGATGCCCAAAGAGGTTGTAGTCTACCCATCCAGCGGCGCTTCTGCCTTCTGGACAGCCTAGCAAGCTGCAACAAACACGATTGCTTGCAGACCAAATGCAGTGCCAATACGTGTGACTGATCTGTGTGTCACCTCAGAATCTACACTTTTGATCTAGCAGAACTGGCTCGACAACATGCAAAACCTCATTTCATCCGCTGGGCTGGTTTGTCCCTTCCCGTGCTCACCTTCCGTAAAAGCTTTTTGTTTGCTCAAGGTCACTAACTGGGAAGGCCAGATTGAATGGTGGCATTGCACTGCTTGAAGGGTGACTTTCGAGTTTTTCTTGCACATCTGTCGTGCTTGCAGCCTGTGCCAACAAGGATTTAGATGAGAACCGACCGCTTCATTCTTGTTCCTACTGCTGCAAGATAGACCTGCATCGAAAGGTACCTGGGCAACGGTAGGCTTACAGGCACTGCGAGGAGTTCGTCTGTTGCTTCTTTTCACTTTTGCCAAAGCCGTGCAGCTAAGGGAGGGAGTCGGCAACTGTGCACTGTCAAGAGCGGTGACACGAGCTCCGACATGCATGTTCACCGCCATGTCAGGCAACACTGTCAAACGAGGTTGCGGCGGATGCAAGACGTGTGCAGGTTGCGATGGCAAATCGCAAAGTATCTGAGAGCTTCTGCGCCGCTCTATGGCACGTCGATCAGTAACAGGTCTACTATCTCAGATGTTGACCGCTGGCTTCAAATTTACAAAAGGTCTAAAATCAACTCTGAAGGGCCCTGGGGATCACGCTTGAGAGTGCAATGCACTGTGTCAGTGCTTGTGTGTTACACGAGGTCGTCAACGTTGAACTTACCAGAATGCCAGCAACTTTGACACCTCTGGTACGTGTCACTGTATGCTTGCATCTCGCCATGGCCAGTCAACAAACAAGTTGCTGCATGCTTGGTGTCAAGCCTATCCGACAGTGATGTCAATCATGCATTGCAGGTTCACTCAACATTTCAATATTCTGGACCCGCTATGCATGGAACGCCAGCAACTAAATTGAATGGTCTTACAATAAAACAGTACAGCCTGCATCACTAACAGTTGCACCAGCACTTGTGCATGCTGAATCATCAGGAATAGGTCACAGCTGCAGGGTCATGTACCAAACTTAGCTTTGCGAGCTAGTTCGTTCAAGGCTTCCTGCATCATCCTCTACAAGAACACCAGCTTTCCAGCAGCCTGTTCTGTCCCCAATTGCTTTATTGACAGCGCGCTCAGCGTCAACAGCCTCCCTGCATGAGAGATGCTGTGAGCAGCAACATTAGTCACCAGCAGAAGGCTAGAGGCAGCAAAATAGCTACTGCTGCCCCTCAAGTCATGAAACAATGCTTACATGAATGCTGCCTACTTGATACTGAGTTGTCATCAAAAAGTGCTTCACATGTCTTGACCTCAATATTCAGCAAGAACAGCAAAACGTGTTGTATGCAAGCTGGGCTGCCACAGGAAGTGCAAAATACAGCATATCTCATTACTAATGCACTTGACATGCATACTACCGTACTAGCTCAAATTAGTCGCGCATAATTATTGTAAGGCCCCCTGCGCAGTAGGTTTTAATCCAAATCACCACCCATTACCCGTAAGTACGGCGTAATTTAAGCTCATACACAGTGCGATACACCTTACCAAACCGTAGTTACGGCGTATGCGCGAGCAACGAAAATAATTGTGCTCGACGGGGTGCGCGACTAATTTGAGCTAGTACGGTATGTTGTCAGTGACCTTGGTGGCTTTGCTGTCTCATGCAAGAGGGCTGACTGTGAACAGCATGCTGGGCTGTTGAGGTTGACCAAAGCATGTATACAGCACATTTTGATAATCATGGGCTACTGTACCTGTTCCCCTTCCAGCCAATGTACCTGGCCAGGGACTGACTCCCCATAAGCCTGCTGGCCTTTATCCTGATGGCCTGGTCATCCCATTTGGGCAGATATTGTTCGCTGATCTCCCTCCAATTGCCAACACCATGTTTCTCCAGCGCCTCCATGCCACATATCAAGAAATTGATGATGTGCAAGTATCAAGCAGTCATGAAAAGGGTTCAACGCCACGATAACAGCGTGAATAGGGGCTGAATAATCCACTCATGGCAAGCAGTGCAATTGCATACGTGGGTTTTTAGTACATATGCTATGCATGCCAGCTTAAATCTCCAGTGTGTAAATACTATACAATACCTAAATGCATTTGCTGCACCTGGTATAGCAAATCTCGCTCAATGTCGCCCCACTTCTTGTCATCAACCATAACCACCTGCAGTGGAAACCATGAGATGAGCTTATGTGCTTTGTAGAAACGCAGATCACACCATTATCAACAAACACCTTCGTGGGTTTGAAAAATTCCTGGTTGATGCTTCCTTCCTCAGTCAACATTGCTGCTGGGCTGAAGGCTGCCCTCATGTCATGCACCCACTGCAGGCGTTCAGTCTTCTCGGCTTGCGGAACGCTGGCTAGCTGCAGGGTTTACTATGCGTAAGTACCTCAGAAATGTATGAATGTCAAGTCATGATTGATTCCCTACCTGCTTCTCCCGGCCTTGCAGTACTGCAGCTGAGGCCATGCTGGATCAGCGATCTTTGGTTGCTGTTGCTTACAGAGCGCGTTTAACATGCAGTTGAATGCTTCTGGACATTCCGGACTACGTCAAGCATCTCACTGCTAGTTGGGCCGGATCGTGCTGCACTCCAATCGTGGTTACGCAAGGAGCAGCAGAGCTGATCGACGTGAAATTAGTGCAAAATCTTTCTTGACCATGACCGCTATTTACACGAATACTGCATACGCGATGTGGGTTCTTGACAGTGCCGACATGTCCACTTATTGCGTCCTTGTTTTGTTTTGTGTAAGAAGAATTGTGTCTGTCGGGCTTTCCAGCATTGGAACACGGAGCAAACGCACGGAGCAGTGATCGGAGCACGCATGCGTTTCAGCATTCATTTTTGGCCAAACAGTTTGACCATGCTTGTGAGAGTGCTATCGACTGCATAGCTCTCAGCTCGGTCTCGTGTATTCACTGCATCGCGCTCGTGACAGCCGTGAACGTCAGCAATCGTGCGCGTGGTGCACTGGATCAGCTAGAATTTGGTCAACTTGCTTTGAATGTGTTGCTGCGCTGCTGTGTCTCGAACACGGTCTCCCTCGGCGACAAAGACGAATTGCAGTCCCGCGGTGCTCATTTCATGGCCTATATAGCTTGGACACGGGCAACAACAGAAAGGCCGCTGACTTGGCTGACTTTGCATTGATCCATGCGGAATGCAGCGTCGTTGTAGCCAGGATGTGGAGTAGCCAACGTGCGAACCCTTTCAGGGATGAAGGCAGCTGACTGTTTCAACAGGCTCGCCAGGTCAAGCTGCAAGTCATGCACGAGCAGACGCTGGCCACATGAGCTTTGCCGCAGCAGAAAAGTCAGCCTTGTGCACCCACATTTTTGGCAACAGAGGGCAAGGGAGACCAGGAGAGTGCTTGTCAAGAGTACAGAGGATGAGACTCCAGTTCAACCTGGGTATGTTTTGGACCGGCCACTGGGCCAGTAGGTCTGCACTGCTCAGCATTGAACGCCATGTTGCTTCATACCAGGATCAAACTCTCACGGAGTCAGGATGAGCCAGCCCCAGCTGAAGGCTCTGAGACATCCGACCAATTGCTTGCTAGCAGCGCAGAAGATGTCAGGGCAAGGCGCAGCACTACTGCACAGATGCAGCCCATGGCAAATGTCACACACATGACACAACAGTATATGGGCCGCCTTGCATACCGTTACTTCAACTGGCGGCAAGACACCTGGAATGACCTGCAGCTGTTTGCCACCATCAACTCAGTCCTGCTGTTCCTCGCCTCAGTCCTCAAAGCCAAAGTCATAGATCCACTGGACAATGAAGCAGACAACTCCATTCCCAGCTTTCAGCATTTCTGGCAAAGTGTGTATGAGGCTCTTGTGGTGGTGTTTGGTCAAGACCTGCCTGACACCACTGCCAGTCTGCTTCAACAGTTGTGGGCCCTTATGGTGGCTGCTGTGGGCTTGGCTGCCTTTGCCCTGGTGCTGGCCTTGGTAGAGCAAGTAGTACTGGAAGTGCTGAAGAACAACGTCCAGAGAGGCAGCCAAGTGTATGAGGAAGGGCATGTGAGTCACACATTTTACGCGTTTCTGCATTTCGTTGCTGCCAACTGGTTTTATGGGTGCATTTCCATGCACCAAGGAACTGTGGGACCCTTTTCGATATTGCTGTGTGTAGAACATCATCCTCTCCACCGACATGATGACCACGCTCACATCCATCTTGCCTCTTGCACCGCAGGCCACTGCACTCTGTTGCTCTCGCAACGCAAGTTGTATGAGCTGGCTGCTGGGTCACCAATCATGACATGCTGTATGCAGTTTGCATGCACATGCATCTGGTAGCAAGAACATGTTCTTCTCATTGGTCATCTGTGCGTACATACCGCAGCATGCTGCATGCGTGCGCACAGGCAGTCTGTGCATGCCTGCAAATTTTGCGCACTGTCAACGTGCCTTGGTCACCTGCAGATTCTTGTGCTGGGTTTCTGTGACAACCAGCGAGATGAGGAGCTGATCTGGAAAATTCTGTCCCAGGTACTTTCTGCAGCGTGCTTTATGCATATTTTTGGAGGCATCAGTATGCCTAACACGTCTCGCTTTGTTACAGTTACAACTTCTGCAGCATGTTCTGTGCGTGTATTTGGAGCCATCAGTATGAATGTCATATGCCATTTTGTTGTGGATGGTAAATGTTTCAAAGCATGCTTTGTGCACGATTTTGAAGCAATTAGTATGACTGTCATGCATCATGGTGTTTCGGACGGTGCAACAGAGTGGTGGAGTGGATAAAAGATCGGCTGGTTAGGCAGTGTTGCTGCTCTCACTCTGCTGCAGCATCATCAAACGAATGTATGAGACCAATCAACTTGACAATCTCGCCCTGTCACCTCACTTTGTTTTAGATCCTCACACACAAATGCATGCACACACAGCAGTGCCAGCTCACACTGCGCACTCTGCAGCTTTTACTGTCATGCCACTTCCACACATTGCCTTGCACAAGTCACCTTCCTCACGTCTCACATGGGGCTCTGTCGCAATGGTTCAGGTGTGTCTGGCTTACCGCAATGGGGAGCCCAAGGTGGTGGTGGTGATGAGTCAGCGCCCAAAGCTTGAAATGGAGGCCACCTTCAGACGCATCATCCCTGATGAGCAGCGCTTCGGCACACGCTTTGTGTTCAGAGAAGGGTCTGCAATCATACCAGACAACCTCAGAATGGTTGCCGCGTCCAGAGCTGCAGCTACTATCATTGTGTCTGATTCGTCACGGTAAGGTCATAGCTCTGCATTGCTATTCTGCCTCAATGGTATAGAAAAGAGAAGAGCATTTTATGCTTTCCAGCAATCATAATGTGAGCCTTGTAAGGGGCCAGCCTGGAGCTATGACCACAGGCCATAGCCCAAAGGGAAAGGAGAAATCCTAAATCTAAGGGCCCTTAATGGTATAGGCTCTGCACTCATACCTGGCAACTTCAGAGTGGTTGTTGCTTTTGAAGATGCAGCTGATGCTTCTGTATCTGGCTTATCGTAGTGTGGCCAATGGCCTCTGCATTGTTTCGGTGTGTGCACTTGTGGCCTTGATAGCCTTGATAGGAGTCTAATAGACTACTGTCACCCAAAGTAGCAGCTACCGTGCTAGACGTTTCATTCAAAACCAGCACGCAGGTCTGCTAAAACAACCTGTCTACAAGATGCACATTATTGCATCACAACCAGCATGCTGTGGCTTACAGCAACTCATCACAGCCATTATGAAGACATTCAGCCAGTCATTGAGAGTTGCTGCATGCCTTTGTAGGGGTGCTGTCCAGGCAGATGCTCAGGCCCTTCGTGCAGCAGTGCTACTAGATGAGCTTGATTTCCCAGGATTTGGGGTTCCAGACCCTAGGACAGGTCACATTGTTGTGGAGATGCGCACTCCTCACTCTGCAGCGCTACTGAAGTACAGCTGCTCTGGCAGAGTATTGGCTCTACCAACAGTGCAGCTGAATGCTCGCAGGTTGGTCTTCTTGCATTGCTGACAGCACAGTATCTGCTGCTGCTGCTGTCTATCTGCTGTCCATTTGCAGACTGCCTGCTCGCAGGCTACGGCCTGCTGCTAGCTTGTCAAAAAAATATGTTTTGTCAACTGCAGCGCATGCGGGAAGCAGTCATCTGACCTTTTGCTCTGCAGCCTATACCATGAGCAACACATGCATGTGCACACAAGCACATCAAAGCAACACGCAAACTTCGGATTCCAGATTCTAAATTCAAACAGTGTGAATACTGAACCCACAAAGGACACGTCCGACCACTGTTGATGCAAAGCAAAATGATACTGCTGTCAGTGCGTCAATACTGGCGGTTCTGTGATCAGATGCTGTTCCTGGGACAGCAAGCAGGAGTCTGTAGGGCAGTTCTACTTGTTGATTTCCCCATTTCTCTATGGGTCAGTGAGCTTGATGAGTGTCTTTTGGTGATTGCAGGATTGTGCGCATGGTCACCCATCCTGTCATTGGTGCCATCTCTAACATGCTCTGGAGCTTCAACTCCTCTTCACAAGGCTACATTGAGAGCGTTCCGCAGCTGCAGGTCTGCCTCATGTCATCAATTCATTGTCATTGCTGTGTGCAGGGTTGCAAATGCACCACATCAGCTTACCTCGTTTTCTGTGATGGTCGCTTCTTTGTGATCTGGTGCTCACAATTTGCTGCTGCTGCTGTTGCTGCAACCTCCACCTGCCCAATCACACTTGGTGCATGTACCTGCAGTCAGCTTAATTGGTGTGAAGATATCTCGCTGAAGTGTATTTATATATACCGGTACCTTGTCAAACATCATATCGCTGACCTCATAGAGGCTGTTGCTGCAGGGCAAGACCTTTGCAGAGCTGCCTTACTATTTTCCTGATGGCAGCGTGTTTGGCCTGGTGAGACTCAAATGAATGACTTCCCTGCCAGTGCTCAGGTGCATTCCTCTGCATCAGCATGTTGCCCTGCAGTGAACCTGCTGTCATAAAACCATCACCAACATACCTGCTCATGTATCGTCCTGTTGTGAGCATGCAACACATTAGACAAAATGCCTGTCTGTGCTAATATCCATGACAGCAACGACAACCTGTTCATGCATACTATCCTCCTACAGTGAGTTGAACCATGCATCAGGTGAACTCTGCTCGCAACCGGTGCTTGATCAACCCCACCTCTGACACGGTGGTGGAGAAGGGGGATCAGCTGATCATGATGCGCCCCACCTGCATTGCCTCCAATGGTTACAGAGCCCTGCCAAAGCCCATCAAGGTTGACCCAGGTATCTCCCAATGCACTACACACCAGCTGCTCAGCTGACACCAGTCACCAGAAGTCATGCATTGGGACTGATTTTGCCTGGCATTGGGACAGCACTGTGTGTGTGTTTGTCTGTTTGTCTGTCTGTCTGTCCGTCCACCAATGATGCCGCTGCTGCTGCAACTGCTAAGCAGCATTTGCCGTCATCTCACCAAGGCCTGTAGCCCTGGGTTTGGGTGAGCAAGCAGTCAAACCTGTCAGTGCACCTGTGCTTGGGGCAAAGCACTGATGATACTGAGCTAATCACAGGTGATTGGGATCCTCTAGATTACGTCCAAAGAAGCCAAGACGTGTGTTCTGGAGTGATCCCCTCTAACCTCTCCACCACCAACACAGGCAAGCCGCTGCACCAGTTCATGAACCCAACCTCTGGCAGATCTGGTCGGTCCAGGAATGACATGTACATGCTGCCAGTGGAGTACACAACAATCAAGGATGGCCCAGAGGTGTGTTTGTTAGCCTGATGCTTGCCTCAAGACACTGTCTATCTGGCCTCAACAGGCGTCCGCCAAACTGGCCAAAAGGCATGGACTTTTTGCTTGTGGTTCTGGACAAGACACTGTCATGAACATCCTGCAATAGGTAAAGCCTGCAACAAGAGGCTATGTACATGTAATTGTTGCATTTGACTGTATCTGAGTTGACTGTATCTGAGATGGCCTGAGCTTCTAGTTGATCTGTCACCAGACTGACACATGATCCCAGGCCTGCTTTGGGCTGCCTAGTGCTTGCATCCCAACCCATGTAGAGCCTAGCCATCACACGTGCCTGAGCAGCCTGAAACTGCTAATCTGCCAGTTGCATGCACAGTTCATGGTATCAAAGTCCTTTTGTCTTGTAGAGACTGTTGATCCTGGGGTGGGGTGACGGGACTCTGATGACTGATCTGCTGAGCGAGCTGGATCATGGCCCTTCTGCTTTGCCCAGGGGCAGTGAGGTCACCCTGTTCAATACACGCAGCTCTCAGGAGGTCATGGGTATGCCTTCACCTGACTATGCAGTAACACACATGTGTATGCACCCCTCACCTGACTACGCAGTGATATACATTTGTGAAGCCATTTCTGGTAGCCCACATCAGAGCCTGCCCTGGTTGTGTGTGATTGCCTCCAGCTATGTTTGAATTTGGCTCATGCGTTTATTCAGTAAAGACATGGTTCTCCCTCAGGTCAGGTACATACAGTCCAGCGTTTGGCTCAATATGTTTAACGCAAACAGGAATTGAACATCCACATGTGTGTGGACATGCATGCAAGTATCACTTGTGCATGTCGTGAGGCAGGCAACACTCGCTGTCTGTGCATAGCGAGGCAGCTGCCCTATCTCAAAATACCTTTCAGTGTCATAAGAACTTTTTAACCCCTGCCACACCCCACTGTTCCAAATGGCTCCCAAGCAGGATCAATAACTTGCACGGCTAAGGCTCAGAAGCACCCACAGCAATTGCAACTTGCAGCTCTTGAGTGACAGATCTACGTCATCGTACTGAGCAGTGCTTGACCTTTTGCTTTTTTCCTTGATGATGGCAGTATCTCATTCACTCTGTGTGCTTCACCTGGTACTACACACACAGATGTCGGCAATCTCACGCGCAATAGTTCTGACAGAATGCCAAGGGTCATCACAGTACCTGCTGCTTCAAAGGGACCTGCATTGAGGGCCATGTATGAGGGTTGCCCTGTGTTGACAGCTGCTTGCATGCAGGCAAGGCGCGCGAGAAGGCGAGCTTGCAGACCCTCACCGTGCTGCATGTGCCGGGTGACCCCTTGCAGAAAGATGATCTGGATTCTAAGCTGAATATTCTGAGGTAAGAAAGCATAATTGTCGTTTTGATTGGATGAGGTTTTGCATTTGGCAGCATGGCAGATGCACGGCGTGGCAAATGCATTGGTGGGCGGAGTTTAGTACTGCTTGAAGCTGCTCACTAATTTGCAGTGCAACAGATACACAATTCTGCTCCTGTTATGCAGATGCCATTGAATGTATATGCAAAACACAGCATGCATCTTTAGGCAGTCAAAGCAGAGTCTGCATGCTTGCACCATTTCAGCGAGACGTTGAGTACTGACAGTGCTATGTACAGCTGGCATGATGCTGATTCTGTCAACGGCATGACTTCCTCCTTTTGCATGATTGCCTTGCCATGCAGGTACAGATGTGTCATGTTGTGTGACATGGGGTTGATGTTGTCAGTGACTTGTCTGCGCTCCTGTACTTATCTGCCTCGCCATGCAGGTACAAGTGTGTCATTGTGCTGTGCGACAGTCAATGGGCTGATCCCGACCTTGACAGCAGCAACGGCATCCAGATGAACAGCTTGAGAGACATGCTGCGCATCGACTCCATGCTTATGATGGTCCAGCTCAACATCAGGGTCCTTCTGGAGGTGAGCACAGCACCCTAACTCATACCCATAAAACAAGACAAAACCCTGACTTCGCAACCGCCTTGTAACAATTTTAGTATTTTCAAACATCTTTGTTGACGATACTGTCGCCTAGGGTACCTGAATGGACAATTGGCCTTGGAGGCTTGATGACTATCATGTTGAAAACGCAGTCCCAGGTACAGGCTGCATTCCAGCTCATACTTTGCTGCATTCCGAGCACAAAGCAAACGTGTAGGCAGCGTAATGCAGAGAGAAACATGGGGTGCTGTCCATGTACTTGCCTTGCCTCTTCAGTGGGCTTTCTGTTTGCATTTCCAGCTTTACATCACAGGACCAATTGTTGACTACAGGCAGCAGATGCTCCAGATATCAACATCATCTGTGAGAAAGTTGCGTTTGATGGAGTTACAAGGTTTGAGGACCGGTATCGTCTCCCTTTGGGCGTCACAGTCAACATGACAGACTACAGCGCCCAACTTGCCACAGAGGTCTGCTCAGCTGCTCCTTGTTGTGGCTCGCCCATACATGCATTGCTCAGTATTGTGTTTCTTTTTACTCCCATGGGTGGGTACTGCTGCTCTGGAGGACTATCATGACAAAGTAGCTGCAAAAACATTGCCTTCTTGCGACCATTGCTACCTTTTGTGTGTAGAGCAACCGCATTGTGGGCTGCTGACAAACCATCAGGTCTTGCAGCTGTGACAGAATATGGACTTGAAAAATTACAGGCGGTATCAGTGCACAGGCAGTATCAGTGCACACAAGGCATATGTTGACATGTGCAAAGTTATACAGTACTGTGTATACATGCGCAGAACAAAGTCAATAAACACTGTGACTGATGCCACCTGCAGGTTGCGTACAACCCCCAGGTCCTCTTGCCAGCATCAAAGCTTGGTGAGGATTCTGAAGTGCTGGTGCAAGACAGTGGAGCTCTGGCCAATCCTGAGGAAGAGCTTAGCTTCTGGCAGCTGCAGGTATGTCCCTCGCGCACAAGCTTCAGTGTGGCTTGTCAAAAGCACCCCAGGTAATTGCATGGACCACATACAGCAGCAGCAGGCCTGGGTGACGTGGGTGTACCAGGTGAGAGGGGGGAAAGGGAGGGGGGCTTTACTCTGGAATGTACAGGCAGCAGGACTCATGACAAGTTGGGAGATGTGTAGCCAGCAGCAAGACACAGCAAAAGCACAACATATTGGCTTGATAGAGAGTGGTACACTGCAGCATGTACTCCTTGGGACTAGCCAAAGCACAGTCTTTGTTGTTGTGCACCAAGTCTCCTGTTGTCTTTTCCAAAACCAGCAGCATTGGGTGGTCCTGGCTTGTCGTCATGATAGCAGTACATGTGTGATGGTTGTAAATGTGACTGACAAGAGGCAAAGCCTGAGTGTGTAGTCCTTTGTTCTGGTGATCAATTACACGACAAGCCTTGCTCCCGAGACTGACAGTGCACTTTTGTAGGCGCGTGCCATGACAGTGAACCAGGTGCTTTTTGGCTACTACAGCATCCCCACTCGCCCCGGGGCTCCACTGGAAGTGGTGGTGAATCCCGAAGGCAATGATGCAAGGAGCCTCAAAAGGTTGCCTCATCTGCCTCAGCACATTGTTGCTCAGTGTTGAATGAATACTGTGCACCACGGATGTGGATCCTTGTTTGGGCCTTGTACTGCCAGCACTGCTTGTTCTAATGCACCTTGTGTGCTTTAGGGCGCAGTTTGTAACAGTGGTGCTATGGTCATTTGCAACATCAAACAATGCAGCAGTTGCATGCTGTGTGTGTGTATGTGTGTATGTGTTGCTGGCACACATGCACCTGTGACATAGTGTCACTTGCCACACACTACAGCATGGCAGTATTACCGGGTGCTGTCTGGTCCAGTGCATGTATATTTGGTTTTGATGTATACGCCACTGCTTGTCTGACCTGATAATGACACTTGTTTCACGGTGCTGCAGAGTGTGGAATAAGGGAGATGGGTTAATGAAGCTGATCTGCATGGCGCCCAAGGCAAACAAGCCAGATGCCCCAATGAATACTGGCCCTGTTGTTGGTATCAACACCAGCGACAGGAATGATACAAGCACTGATGGCAAGCCAGTCATGAAAGCATCCACCTCTGCCAACAGCCAAGATAACGGTGGCTCAAATGGCAGTGTGCACAGTGATGCCATGCAAACACATGCGACTCAGGAGCTGTCCAATGATGGGCCTCGTATCAATGGAAATGGCGATGGCAGTAGCAGCAGCAGTCCAATGGGATCTCAGCTGAACACTGATGTAGGATCGCTTAAGCTCACAGCGCCAGGCACCTCTCGTTATGAAGCGCTCGAAAGAAATTCAGAGGATAACGGCTCTGCAGATCATACATCAGATAGTCAGTAGATAGGAACAGTTTTCTAAGCCCGTTTGTGTCTGTTGTGTTTTTGAAACCAGTCTTTCTTGATGTGTTGTTACTGCAGCATGCCTCCGTGATGCAGTTATTCGTCAGCTTGCCTGTTCTTTCGTGATGTCTTTGAATAAGTACTGCTTGTTTGCTGTGGTTGATTCTGTGATACATTGTAGAAACAGCTTTGAAGCCAGAATTCAATTATTTGAGTTGGAACTGTTGGTACGCCCATGGGGCCAGCCAGGGTCAGTTACATTTGTGACAGCATGCAAGACGTCGACAACCTACTACAGCTGCGCGCACCTCGATCATACAGCAGTGCGGAGTCATGGCCCAGCCGTGCGCCAGTACTTGCGGCACTTCAGCGGCGGCTTATGCTTACAGCTGCCCGATGGTTCGCGGACACGTGTCAAAATATGGCCGAAGCTGTGGCAGAGTCTTGGACCGGGAGACGCAGCAACTTACGAGGTCACAAGCCGCTTCTGTCACACGTGTATGGTTCCGCTGGGGCGTGGTGCTGCGCACGTTGTCTGTGTCGCGTCTACATCAAGAGCATTCGCAAGTTTGAGACCTAGCCCGAAGTCATCAGGACCGCTCCGTCGCTGTCTGCTTATGCATGCAGACTTGGCACAGGCGATGCAGGCAGATAAGCTGCGCGGCTTTGCTGTTGACGCTGCTGGCTGCTGTGTGTGGCCCTGCAGATATGTATCATCGCAAAGACCGCTTGGAACGTAGCACAGACAGCCAGGCAGACACATTATTTCCCAGTCAGGTACTGCGGCTTTCTAAGTCTTGCTCAAAGCCACGAACTTTTCAGCCCAGGAGAGCTGAGGCATTCATGCATGACGCAAACGAAGAATTCATGCTTCGAAGTATTGGCAGGGGTGCTGACTTTGCATCTGTGTGTGATGCAGACAGCCGGTGTCCTAGTGAGATCCTTGAGGCGTGAGCTCACTTCAGCACCATTTGCACCATCTCCACCTCCCCCTCCCCCTCCACCACCGCCTCCACCACCTCCACCACCACCGCCACTATTACATGCATCCCAGGGACCTGAATCCCCTGCACAGCTATATGTTGTGACTGCAGCATCGGGAAGCTCCAGTCCTGCTGTAGCTCATGCAGCACAGACAGCAAGTGCTATAGCGCCAATGCCTTTTGCTGCAGCGCCGAATGGCCACCAGCTGTCAGGTCGACATTCTCAGCTTTTCATGCTTGTTCGTAATGCACTGATTGCTGCTCATTTGCCAACAACAATGCATACAAGCGTGCCTGAACTCACTAGCTTCTAATGTAAAATGTGAAGGTGTTCATGCTGAGCCACCATTGGGCCCCAGAGAGCAACATGCATCATGTTGCAGGGCGCTTGATAGCCCCTGGTCCAGGACCTGCGCCCCTTGCAGCACCTCTTCCTTCGGCACAACCTGCTCTGACAGTCACTGCAGCAGCACCTTCACTCAGTGATAGCTACAGTTCACAGAGCACACTGTCAAGTCAGGCATCTGCACCTATTGCCACTGCCAGTAGCAACGCTTCTGCATCGTCACTATTGCCACAAGTGACATTCGGCTCTGGGACACCTTTACCTGTGACCACCCCTTCAGCAACCCCTGCTGCTACCCCTATCTCTGGCTCAGTGACAAGCCCTGCAATTACCTCTGCTGCCACCCCTGCAGCTACCCCTGGAGTGACCCCAGCACCTACAGGTGCTGCTGCAGATGAGACTATGGTAGCAGCTACACCAGCAGCAGCATCTGGAAGCACACCCTCTGCCACCCCAGGGCTCACCCCTATAGCCACTCCATCGCCCACCCTTGCAGCCACAGCAGCAGCCACAGCAGCACCCACACCTGAAGCTACAGCTGCAGCAAATGTGTCTTCAACCATGCCACTGGTACCGCCACCTCAAATTACCATCAAGCCTGCCTTGCTGCCTCAGATCAGCTTTGCTCCTCAAGTGCCACCCACGCCAGAAGCACCCATACCTGCAGCACCAGGAACCAGTACTGGTGCCCCCTCACCCACTGTTTCACCCCAAGCCTCACCCATACCCACCCCTGTGAACTCACCTGCTGCGTTAGCTACAACTGTGTCAGGTGCTCTATCTACACCTAGTCCCTCTGCTGTATCAACACCTTTGATGACCACTGAGCCCGCAGCACCAACACTCACATCAGAAGCTAGTGCTACAGCTACAGCTGCAGCTACAGCTGAAGCTACGCCAACAGCTACTCCTGCAGCTGCACTTGCAGCTACGCCAACAGCTACTCCTGCAGCTGCACCAGCAGCTTCTCCTCAGGCTACTATACAGGCTGCTCTGCTGCCACAAATCAACTTTGCCCCAGAAACCAACACCACGCCAGCAGCAGTAGCAGCCAACACCTCTTCACAGTCACTGCTAGCAGGGACAACACCGACTGCATCCAAAGCCCCTTCTGGCATGTCCCCTACTGCAATAGCAACAGCTACTGCAGCGCCATCACCTGTGTTGACAAGCACAGTGACGCCACAGCCTACACAGGGTTTACAGGGTGTGACTCCAATGGCTACACCAGCAACAGTTGCTTCAACGAGCAATCCTGCATCTGCCCTGCTGCCGCAGATTGATTTTGCTGGCATGCCACAGCCAGGTGGGCACTCACATCAATGAAGACCTGCTCAGATTCCGCTTACAAGCCACACTTGGGTTTTGTTGCTGAGCAATTCATGCATGTTATGGTCGGAAGGGCATTGCATGCTGTTCAATGGCAGAAGTCTTGTCAGGCCAGATGCTCCACACTCAGACTCTGAGCTTGCTTGCCGTCAACATATGTCATTGTTTGTGTCATGACCAATTATGGTGCTTATGTAGCCTGCATAGCTGCGTTCTTACAGGAAACCAACTTCGCATCACATGTCAAGAGTCAACTGTTTGCACAGTACAATTTTCGACTTATCGATTTTACAGCAGCTGTCGCTGCAGGTTCTACAAACAGCTCTGCAGGGAGATCCCCTTCTTCACCCACTGTCAGCCCTGAAGCCAATTCTTCCAGTGTGCCTACCGGGCCCTTAGACTCTCTTCCTATCTTCTTTGGTGCCCCATCTACAGGCCCATCACAATCTACTGATGCAATAGGCCCTCAAGCTGCTCCTCCTGACTCAGCGCCTACCACAGGCTTGAGCCCTGATACCTCACCCATAGGTGGCAATGCAACTGTGTCTCCCCACATGAACACGCCAGCTGTGCTGAATACATCAATACAGTCATTGCCAGTGTCTTTCAATGCAAACAGCAGTTCCAGTGAGAGTGTCAGTACTGTAGGCTGAACAGCTAGCCAGTGTGCAGTATGCAATTTATGTCAATCATATCGTGGCAGGTGGACCTGATAGATGCGTAGGTCAGAAGAGAGCTTGCTCAAGTACAGCTGTGGTACTGCTTGTGAGTGGCAGATGTTGTGCATACAGACCAGCTACAGATAACAAGTAAATCAAAGAGGATGACAGGAAATCAAAACGTCCAGACACTGTTTGCAGTCGAATGCAACCAGCTTTGCGAAAGCATGCATGACCTACGGGTTATCTGGGTACAACTAGGCAAAAGAGGTCATGCCATGATACAGCATAGATCTGCACGCTATGTGGACAGGCATGTTGAACAAAATGACAGTTGTGATGGCCAATTGCTTTGTAGCACTCTTCACTGAACGTCAACCTATAGGAACATTTCAACTTGTATGCCAGACAAGGCACACAGAACTCACGCATCTTCATGCAATTTTACACAGCGATGCTTAGCGGTGAACACAGGTTGGCAGTGTGTTGTGACCGCAACACCTGCTGCAGCTTCATGCGATCCTTGACAGACAGGCATGTGCAACCTCTGAAGTCAAGATCAACAAGTGACAAGGACTGCGATGCAAGTTGCTGAACCCCTTGCAGAGTGACAAAGGAATTATTGCTGAAAAAAAGAGTAGACAGGTGCGGCATGCACAAGTAAGGCATAGATTCATCTGTCAGCTGTGGACAGTTTGCCAAGGACAAGGCTCGCAAAGTAGCAGAAAGTGAGCACGAAATATGTGCTATTGTCTCATCCTTGATGTGAATTGCATCAATCAAATACAGCTTCTGCAGTCGGGTCAAAGTTGACAAGCCACTTGTCAGCCCTTCGCTAGTGCAGCCCTTCAATTGTCCTACTCTCAGTCTCTCCAGATTTGTCAGCGCTGATAGTAGTCTCATGTGAGTGTCATCTATGTCTTCGCAGCATGTCACGGACAGCTCTACCAGGGTTCTTAACTGTGCAATGTAGCCTAATCCTGTTTGGGTCACAGCGACAGGCATGTAGCCCAGATGAAGTGTAACAACTTGAGCTGGCGCTGGGTACTGCATCATCATGAGGCATTCCGCATCTGTGAATGGCGCGCGTTTTAGGAAGGTTGGCAAACGATGAATGTCAACTACAAAAGACAGGACAGGATTGTAACTTCCAGCAGATGTCATGTATCTTTGCAGCTCCGCCAGGGACCTGCTGGGATCTGGATCTGCTTCTAGATTGCTCAGGAGCACTTTGGTCAAGAACGTGTATGACAGGTGCTGGGCGCTGTCACTTGGCACCTTGTACGACCTCAGATCTAGTACTCTGCATTTTGGGAAGACTTTGCTCAGCTGGCGCAAATTGTGCCATTGCAGCCCTAGGGAGCCCGTCATTCTAGGTCGGAGAGTCTTGATTGCAAAAGTGGCTGGCTGTTTCCAGGCCTTGCATACTATTCTGACCTCCTCAATGCTGTTCTCGTCCAATAGAGCAGCAACGCTGTGCAGGACTGCGACCGGCATTTCATCCCATAGGCTAGACATCAGATCACTCATCGCGCCCTCCTGCACACTCAACAACCGTGACACGTCAACCTAGATTGCATAATCACCTGCTGTCGTTGCAGACCAATTGGATACAGGACTCACCGCTGACTCAATATTGTGTGCAGTCTGTGTAGCGGATGATGCCCTTTCGCCCATCTCACTCCTAAGTTGGTGATGCAGGACAGCTTTGCAGGAAGGAATACTTAAATTCAAGCCTCGCTCTGAAACCATTGTGACGCTCTATGCAGGTCTGTGTTGGCAAGACAAACAAACCACGAAGGCCTTAAGATTGTCAACATGAAAGTGCTGGTGACAGGGGATCCAGGGGGTAATTTGCCTGCGCTTTTTAAGCGTGTGGCTGCAGTGAACAAGAGCAACGGACCTTTTGATCTTCTCTTTTGCGTCGGCTCGTTCTTTAGTCATGCAGGTGAAGCTCGTACCCATGCACAGTCGGTCTTCATCGTTTTCAAAACAACTCACAGACTTTATTGGCATGCTCGCAATTGTTTCGTTCAATAGCGTCGAGCGATCAACATGCAGACTCCAAGGAAGACGCAGCCCCAGTCAGCGCTGACGCGCAAGCATACACCTCTGGCAGTAAGCAAGCGCCGATTCCCACATATTTCATTGGCAGCTTCGGAGCAGGCAGCAGAGAGGCTATGCTCTCTCTGTCAACTGCCAGTTCCAACATACAGTACCTGGGAACCTCTGGCTTGAAGACCTTACAGGGCTTGAACGTGGCATTTCTGGATGGCATCTACGATGCAGCAGCCTACAAGCAGGACCCTCAAGATGTTGGGTCAGCCACTGGATGTCGACACTACACTCAGGTAAACAGATCAACCCACTAACCTGAGCTTTTTAGCATAGCTTACTGGCGTTCAGCTTTCTACATCAGCAGGGTCAGCTTGGCTGCACAGCCTGTTACAGGCAACTGAGCTCGTCTGACATCTGCACCTGCTCAATTCAGGCGGATGTGAACAGACTAAAAGTACAGCTTGAAAGTGCATCAGGCGATGTAGATCTGCTCCTGACCTGTGAATGGCCTGAAGACATCCTACTGGCAACTCCAGCTGGCAGCCTACCCGAGGGTATCAACAAAACAGGTGACACATCCCCAAATATGACCAAACTGGCAGTACCACAGCATTGCTGTTTGCAGGCGCTGGAACCTGCTATTGTCTCTCTTCAGCCATTGTGTTGCAAACAGTGTTGTGGGTTTTATTTCTGCTTATGCTGCAAGCACACCAAGTACCATTGGCTGCAGCGCTGACGCGCAATCAACTTTGCTGCTGTTGCAACATCTGCCAGCAAAGTTTGTCTGGCAGTGTGGTGTCTGTATACTGCAAGTGAGCAACCAATGCAGATGGGTGAGCGCAGCATGCTGCGCACATTGCAGGACTTGGTTTGACATGGAAATGGGCTGCACTTGTGACGTGGGTTTAGGCAGCACTTTCCTGCAGCACATGTAACACAACTCAGGGTGCTTCTGATGGCATTCATATGCCAGCAATCTCGTCAACTTATGCCTCCATACAGGTAGCAGTGCAGTTGCCGAGCTAGCAGCCCTTGCTCGCCCTCGATACCATTTTGCTGGCACCAAAAACGTCTTCTATGCTCGGCCACCGTACATGAACACCGACCTGGGAGCAGGCGCACATGTAACTCGATTCATTGGCTTGGCCAAGCAGAAGTCTCTGCATGCTCTGGGACTAGTGCCAGCTGCCAGTATGGAGATTGCAACCCTGCAGCAAAAGCCTGAGGTGAGAATGTCACTCCTGCAGAAGATCTTTGTCTCCAGATGGATCTGTGTCGTATTCAGCAGTTGCTGATTTGGGTCTTGGAATTGCTTGTGGGTTTATGCTTTGGTAGACGGTTGGTATTGTGGGTGCAAGTTTTGCTTGTGGGTTTGCAGCTGTTGTGATCCTGCATCAGCTCATGGGTCTGTTTGGGGTGTGTAACTACTGCTACTAGTGGGTTTGGGGCTCACTGGCATGCAAACCGGTCAACGTGACAGTCTGATGATTCCACCACTGCTCTTGTTGTAATGCCGCCATCTGTACATGGGTTTTCCAGCCTACAGTCTGCTCGCAAATTTGAGTCAAGCTGTGTTCCCGCTTAATCACTTCAACTCAGTCAGCACTGCTGATGGGTGTCAGCCTGATTGCACATAGGTGATGTTTGCCAGCATGTGAATCATCTGCAGCTGCCCACTCACTGTGTCAACGTGCAGTATATGTGGGTCTGAAAGGCTCCAACCTTTGTGGGCAGCAATATATTTCAGCTTTGCACAACACCAGCAATGAATGGTCATCCGGTGTTTGTGGGTTTTTTATTTTGACATTCTGAAATGCTTTTTTGGCTGTGCTGGCAGCTTTTGTGGGCCTGCAGTTGTTGCACATGCATTGCTAGTGGCGACGATGACGCCAAGAGCTCATGCAAAAGCAGCCTTACAATTTCTTGTTTCACTAGCCACGTTGCACTTCTGAAGCACGCTTGTGGGAGACTGCTCATCTCATCAGGGGTCCTTGTGGTCATTTCCCCATCGTGGGTCTGCAGTCATGCTTAGCTTGCTGTCGCTGAGTGTCTGGCCACAATTGCAGGTCTGCAGTCATTTGCCAATGTCATTGCCAGGCTGACTTTGTCATACTACAGTGTCACACATGTAGTCAGTGTCAGGCTGAATGTCTTACACTGCATGTGTAACACTGTATGCTGTGGGCCTACAGGGCACAACCCCATCGCCTTATGAGGCTGCAGCCCAAGCTAAGAAGAGGCGACCCAATGAGGACGCTGATGGTGCTCAAGACTGGCGCTGGCAAGTCAACAAACGCCCCAAGGTGATGATCTAGCTTGCAACAACCGCTCTGCCCCTCATGCACATCTTTAGAGGTTCCAAACCTGGTTGCTTGAGCATTTGATGGTGGCAGATGCAAGCTGATGTTGCTTAAGGTGGTTTATGACATATGGGAAAGAAAGCATGCAGCAACTTTCATTGCATTTGCACATCTGAGATCATGTCAGACCATTGTTCAGGATGAATGTGCAGCGATCCAGAACAGGGACAGTTCACCCTCTCTTGCTGTCACACCTACTTTTGCTTGGCTTGCATGGCCGAGGTTTGTCAGTACATGGTATGCATGCAAAGCTGACTAAGGAAGGCATCTGCAGGGTGCAAGCCTTGGGACACCAGGTGTGGTAAAAGATGATTACAAGACTGTGTATGTGCGCAACATATCCTTCAAGGCCAGCGAAGCTGAAATCACAGACTTTTTCACTCAGGCTGGGAAAGTAGAAGATGTACGACGAGGCACAGATGACCAAGGTCTGACCTGTTGCTGCTTTCCTCTGCAGCTTGCAAACTTTTCGTGACATGCAGCGTTTTTTGGTGTATCTTGAGCAGCTCCCTGCAGCTATACCATTGACGCCATGTTTCCTGTTCTTCTTCCTTCCCCTTTGCCTGTTCTTGTCCCTGTTCTTCTTCCTTCCCCTTGATGCCAATGACAGTCACAAAAGTGATAATTGCACATCTCAACTGAGTTCATGACAAACACAACGGGTTGTGGGCAACACAACTATTGTGGGTGTGATGCAGGCAGACCCAAGGGTTATTGTCACGTCCAGTTCACAATAGACAGCGCAGTAGAGAGGGCCTGCCGCCTCAGCGGAGCCTTACTGCTCGATAGAGAAGTTTACATTGACTCAGCCGCCAATGGCAGCCGTCCCATTGCTCCAGAACCTGGCAAGCCTGTAGAAGGATGCTGGTTCTGTCTCAGTAACCCAACTGCTGACACAGACCTGGTCGTCAGCATTGGTAAGACCTACTCCACTACCTACCCCCCCCCCTTTTGTATTTGGCTGTGGCTAGAAACTCAATGGCTTACCCAGCATATGGTCATTTGTTCATCTAGACCAGCAACCCAACTGCTGACACAGACCTTGTCGTCAGCATTGGTAAGGCTTACCCCACCTCACCTACTTGACTGTGGCTAGAAATCAATGGCTTACCCAGCATATGGTCGTTTGTGCATCTATACCAGTAAGTGCATTTGTGTCTCCAGGTGAGGAGTGTTATTGTGCAATGGACAAGGGGGCGATCAATGAGGGTCACGTGCTGCTGTTACCAATAGAGCACTATGCAAGCAGCCTGGCATGCAGTGCCAATGCTTGGGCTGAGATGCAGCGCTATCTATCAGCCTTCAAAGCATGTGCTGCATCCCACGTGATCAGCCCTTGCCCGGATGCCAACCCCCCCTCCCCTTCCTTGCCTCCCCCCTGCCTGCCCCGAAAGTCCACATTCTTACTCTCAAAACCCTGCCTGTCTTTTGGCTCCAAGCCCTTCCTGTTTGCCTGCTTTGCGTAGGGAGGGCTGTCTCATTATTTGCAAGCCATTCAGCCTGTGAACCTCATCAATCGCCCTGTGTGTGAGTGAGACACATGAGTGCTATGTACGTACAACTGCGTCATATCATCGCGTCTGAAGGGCATCATCTTGAGTCAATTGTAGAACGTTTGGTGACCCTTGTTGTGGGATGGGTGCAGGGCAAGGAGGTTATTGCATTTGAGAGGCATCTCAGTTTGGTCAAGAAAGGCGGGAATCACTGCCACATCAACGTTGTTTCCATTCCTGCTTCAGCAGCTCCAAAAGCCAAACAGGTACCTCCCAGCACCAACCTCTTTCCACTTTTTTGCCATGCATAGACACTGCTGCAGAGTGATACATGCAGCGACTGCTGGTGGCCGGCTTAGACATGACAATTGTCATGATCTCCATGAGCAATGCTCACAATGCAGGAGGTTAGTGCAAAACATCCTGGGTTCATTGCAGCTGTCAGTATGTGCAGAGCCATTGTGTCAGTCACTGTCGACACTATTGACACTATTGTGACAGTCACATTGACTGTCAGTATGAGCATAGACCAGTCACTGTTCTATGAGTTGCAGGCAGGGCCGTCTGTCCATGCTGCTGCAGCACTGACCATACACTGGCCTGTGACTTGCAGGCATTCCAACAGGCAGCACAAGCACAGGGCTTTGCCTTCACAGCCCTGTCAAAAGCAGTTGGCAAAGCCTCGCGCAGCCAGCTGCAGGAGGTTGTAGGAGACAGTGAGTACTTCCTTGCCATTCTGCCTGATGGCTCTCGGCTAGTGCACCCCATCACAAGGGAAGAAAGGCACCCCTTGGATTTTGGGCGACAGGTGGTGGCACAGCTTGCGGGTACTCCTGACAGGTAAGCTCTGCTCTTTTGTCTGTATCTCCAGATTCTTTCTCTTAGTGGTGTGACTTTGAAAAAGGCTTGCATTGGCAAGCAAGCATAGGGAAGTGAAGGAATCAATTCCTGTGGACCAGGCCCGGCATCATGTCTTGCGTCAGAGCAGTTCGAATTGCCAATGTGCACAAGTGACTCTGACCCATTTTGCGCTCACAGTGGAATGTGGAATGTCAGAAAGACATGAGGAGCTGCAACTGCACATCAATGCAGATGATACTGGTTGTCAAATGCTAACGGTATTGAGTCTGCTTTGTGCAGAGCTGACTGGAAAACCTGCCAACTTGAGAAGCCACAAGAGATAGCTCGTACCGAGGCATTCAAGGCTGTCTTCCAACCTTATGATGTCATCAACAGCTGACATGCACATATTGAATGTTGTCCTGAGGTTGACCAATTTGGAGTTGTGAGATATGGACGCTGGCAAATGGCGGACATAAATACGAAGTGTGGCCATTTCTGGCACTGTCACGGCAAGAAGTTGTAGTTAGATCATTATGCTGCTGGCACCTCAAGACTTGCAATGTTGTTCCTTACTGGTTGAAAATTTCAATTGTTTGCATCGTTGGTAGCCAGAAACAATCAATCATATGGTACCAAGTAGCTAGCAAGGAGAAGGCAAAAGTCAATGTATAACCCCGTTGGCAGCTACATGTTAGCAGCCATACGCAGACTGCAATGAGTTTCATCTGTAGCAATACATGCAACTGCCAAATTTGATGCAAGTAGCACACGGGAGCTATTGGGCACCCAGCAGCAGCCTCAACGGTAGCTAATATATGACAAATCAACATAGCTGTCACAAGGTAATTTACAACTGGGAAGCAGACTGACAGGTCTACACATTGCTTGCATACTGAATGCTGATGGCTCACTGTCTAGTGGCTTGCGCCATTCGATTGCTGAGAAGCAAGCAGGGCAGGCTTGCTGATGACACCATCTATTAGGCCGTAGTCAACTGCCTCCTTGGCAGACATGAAGAAATCCCGATCTGCATCCAAACATCACTGCTTGTCAGTCATCTGCAATTGCGTACTGCAACTTGACATGCTGATTGTGCTGATATGGTCCACATCAATGCCTGCCCAAAGATAGCTTGGCAGGCAGCACAACAGTCACATAGGCCTGTTCCACAGGGTGACAGCCGCATGTGTAGCACCCATATGACTGTTCGGTAGGCAAATGCCATGGAGGGGCCATGACAATAACAATGCGCTACAAAAAGCAATGGCAACATAACCAATTTGATGACTGCTCACTACCACTCTCTCTTTGTTACACCTCACTCTTTGCTACCTCTGTATCTGCTGAAGCAAGCCTGTAAGCTAATGCAGTTCAACACGTAGGGCAAAACTCTGACAGCACGCTCATAACATCTTGACCAAGGCTTGCAATCATTCATACACACAGGCCCACTATAGTGCATCATGGTCAAGAAATCATTGCAGGCCTTGATGTGAACATCATGAACATCCTGTCCAGCATTAGCTGACCAGGTGTTGCCCCACATGTTGAGCAGCAGCAGTCAATGATTGACCATATGATTGCAAAGGCATAGCTGCACAAGACATATACTTCCTGACGCCGACGGTGCCCCATGCAGCCAGCCAATGAGTTTGTAGACGCAGACAACAGGGAGCTGTTGGACGATGAAGTCGTAGATGCAAACAATAGCAAGCATCTTTGGATCTACCAGCCTTGGCAGTTATGTCAATAATCAGCCCATGAGGTGGCAGAGGCAAACCACAGTGAGCATTGAGGGCAGTAGACTGACCAGTGTCTTGGGTGATGCGCTCCATGCCCTGGTTTGTGAACTCAGCCAGATAGCCATTGAGGGTGAGCTTGTGGTGCAGGATCTCGTTAGCTTGGATCTCAATGTCTGCAGCCTGGCCCTGGGCTCCTCCCAAGGGCTGATGGATCATGATGCGTGAGTTGGCCAGGGAGTACCTCTTCCCCTGCCAAACACACACACAAAGACTGAGGACTCATGCACTCATTGATTGTCAATCATTGCTGAATTGCGTGTCTTTCCCTAGAGGCAGGTATGTCCAGTCCTGAGTTGGCCAGGGAGTACCTCTTGCCCCGTCAAATATGCAAAGGCTGAAGGTTCATGCATTCATTGCTTGTCAATTGTTGCTGGAATGTGTGTCTTCCTCTAGGGTCAGGTGTGCACAGTCCTGGGTAGCTGTACGAGGTCCTCTTGCCTGGCAGTTGGCAAACCAGCAATGATGTACATGCATGACCTCAGGCTTGCCCAATGGAAGATCAAAAGGAGTGTGTGTTGTTTTTTCTTTAGTGTGTTGGGACAGAAAACCACCTGAGAGATTGATGCCACACATGTTGTGAACAAACATGGATCCAGTCAGGCAATCAGGAATGTCAAGCAGGCATGATTGTCCTCAAGCACTTTACCGATTCATGTAGCCGACATGCTTACTGCAAACTTATTGTGCGACTGATGCTCAGGCATGCACACAGATTGCTTACTACAAGACATGGTACCCAGCGTGCTATCCACATTCACTAAAAGTGAGTCAAAAGTTGCAGTGAACAATGAACTGTCAATTGGTGATATCTATTGGGAGAAGACAGAAGGGATACCTTCTGGCCAGAGGCTAGAATGAAAGCCCCCATAGAAGCAGCCAGACCGACACAGACTGTGGAGACATCAGACTTGATGTATCGCATGGTGTCAAACACAGCCATACCTGCACCCACATGTCAAGCTCAGCAATACAAGAAGCAATGAGCAGCATGGAAGTCTGTTATACACAGCACATTGGCAGATGTCATAAAGCCAATGACCAGTCAAAGGGCTATGTCAAGCAGCACTACTGTCATGCGCAGCAACTCAATATGTGCCATGTGAATCTGGTAATTTGCGGGATGCTGCGTAATTGATGCAGACGTGATGACAAATTGGCCATTGCAGCACAATGCCTGTTGACAGGTGATGATGAGGCAGAGGCCGACCTGCTGTTACAGACCCTCCAGGTGAGTTGACATACATGGTGATGTCCTTCTTGCCTATGGAGTCAAGATACAACAGCTGTGCTACCAACAGGTTGCTGTTGTCATCATCTACAGCACCTCCCAATCGGACAATACGCTGCACATACAGCAGATCCTTACCAGCTCCCACAGTCAAAGTGAAAAGATGTGATATAAAAACTGACAATGCCTGTGCAATGGGTCAGCAGCGTGGGCAGGCACAAAGCACAGGGTGCAATGATTGCCAACTGCGTGCTGTCACTCAAAGGTCAGATACACAGGAGCATGTGCTTCAGGCCTGATACCACTTGCCATTGATGTGCTCAATGCATACTTAGCAAAGCTCAGAAACAGATCATCTAGCAGCTGAAATGTGGGAGCTACAAAGCATGCAGGTATACCTGCTGAAAGAGCTGTGAAATGACTTGAGAAAAACGCTCCACGACCATGGGATTGGGTGGAGGAGGGCCCTGACCACACCATATCTGCCCGCTGGTGTCGGCTTTGTTTGGTACAAGGAGACTGCGCTGGCTGTCTGGCCTCCACAGTTGCTGCTTCGGCCTGTGTTGCAAGGTATTCATGTAGAATCGAAGTTCCGATTTTTCATGTCAAATGCAGCAGCTAATCACACACGGACATGAATTGTCAAACAATTTTACAAAAGAAATGCGCAAGAGGTCTACAGTGACATCTGGTCTGAAAGATCACTGGCAGGACTGAACGATCAGCTGGATTCACTCTGCAACCATAACGCGTATACCTTTCAGCAGCTGCAACTACACGGGATCGGACCGCCTTGGATTGGTGACGCCTGCAAGGCTGTGCAAGGGGGCCTTGTGCAAAGTGCTGGTGGGAGGTGAGCTGTCCGCAACCCGCTGTCTGTCGATTCAACATGGTTTCCATCACCTTCACTCCAGTGATGTTCTCTCAATATTGCACAGTAGGCTAGTCGACGCTTGCAAGCCACAAGCAGTTGCGATGACTAGCCACAAGCGATGTTGATCGGGTTAACCCTAATCAGGTTTCGGAATAAGCACAAGCATAACGCTCGCATCATTCAAAGCATGCACTTCACATGTTGGCTGCAACATCGCCGCATGAATCAATACAATGTCAGCGAAGTTGGCTGCGTTATTTCTTCTGAGTTTGTTGCATGGTTGCAAGCCAATGGCGTTGTTGCCTACGATATCAAAGCCGCATACGTTGCGGAGGGCTGGAGGGGCATCACTGCCGTCAATCAGCTGCCTGCTGGTGTGTCCTGGATCTCGTATCTTTTACGAGCAATGCAACTTTTGTAGTGATAGATGAGCAATGAAATTTCTTAACGACAGTAGTTTCAGTGCATGGCCAGGATTGTGACATGTCTATTTTATTGACTTCAGGGGCTCTCATTCTCCAAGTACCAGAAAGAGTATTGATAAGCACAAGCAGTGCAGCAAGGGATGCAGATTTTACAGCTGCGTCCCAAAAGTATCCTGGCCTGACTCCTGAACAGGAAAGCTTACTGCATTCTTGCAGTTACCTTTGCATGTAATGAAAGCGCATTGCCTGATTGAAGGCAAATGCTGCAGGTTCTGACGGCACACTTGCTGCACGAGACAACAAAAGCTACCAAGTCCCAGTGGCACCCATACCTGGCCCAGTTGCCTCATGAGTACACATTGATGATGAACTTCAATCCACACCATGTTCACGCGCTACAGGCACCACATGCACAACAGATTGCAACTACAACATGTCAACAAGCCCAACAAAGCTGGACAGAAGCTAAAGGCCTGCTGAGTATGCTAGGTAGTCTATGTTGGCAGTTGCTTACTTTAGGGCTGTGTGTGCATCAACACTGGCAAGCATGTTTCCTCATTGTACAAGTCTGCAAGGGTGCTGCAGGACTGCCTATAAGTTGCACTTGTAATGCATCAATGCATGCACCACTGTGATTTTGTGCCAGGCTTGCTTGATCAAACTCATATGAGCTGTGTCAGGAGTTCACCATCACTGGTGCGGTCGCATTGCTTGGCTACGCAGCATTGCATACTTCATGACAGTGCATTTACGTCATATGCTAAGTACATTTCTCGTAAGTTTGCAAGTCAGTGCTCAAACAAGTATGCAGATGTATGTCTTGGTTGTGAGCAAGTTTTTACTATGTACTGATCTCAATGCATGCATGCCCAAAAACATGTTACTGATGCCTGTAGGGCTGCCCAAGAAGTGGTGCAGCCTCAAGGCTTGGCTGTGGGCAAGCAGCACCATATGTTCCAGGACCATGCATGTGCCCTTCAGCTCAGCTGGGGCCCTGACCCCCTTTGGGGACCTGCACAACTACCACCCCCCGCCCCCGCCCCACTACCCTGAGATAGGTGAACTCTGCTGCTCTGGCCGCATAGTGTGTTTGTTAGGCCATTCGTAGTTGCGTTCTTCCAGTCGTTGGCAGTCATTTGTTCCTCTGGTCGTTGAGGTTAGTGTATTGCTAAGCTGACTTGTGTGGCCTTGCAATTGTCAAAGTTACAATTTGTTCCTGCATGCTGGTGATGCACGGAGTAGCAAAGTTGGTTGATACCTTTGGTCTGTCTTTGTTTCATTCTACACATCTGCATGGCATTGGAAGATCAGCCTCATGGATTTCTACGCTTCAATCACATTTTATGGTGCAACCATTCTCCAATCATCGGGCCGCTCTTGCAAGTGGTGATTTTGCATTTTGGTGGTGCCACCATTCTGAGAGCACCAGGCTGCTCTTGCGAGTAAACGTCCTAGAAAATACAAAACGTTGTTGCAGACAGCCTTTGACTGCCAAATGTGGCACCAAGCAGACTATTGATGTATGTAGTCAGAGTGTGGGATCATGTCTAATGTTTCACAAACAAATGCCGCAGAAGGTGTATCAGCTTGCAGCAATCAAGACAGACAACAAGACTATGAGGACTATGGTGATGGCGGCTACAGCGAATCGTTCCAGGAGTATTGCTTGTATGCTCGCAGAAGGTAAGCTGCCACGTTTTTTCATTTTTTGGTAACATACAAACAGTATGCAGTTGCACCATTTAGCACCACAGCACACATCCAGTGACTATCAACATCAACACAACTCTGCGTCAGTCCCAGCGGTTGCAGGACACACAACTGTGAGAATCCCATTGCTGCATCTGTACAAATCTTGCCAATTGATTGCTCACCTCGCATGCATGCATATCCACCTTCAGCCAAAAAGACATTTGTTTGCATTTGCTGAGCTTTTGGGCGACCACAGAAGTCTCGCTTGGCTTCAAGCCATGCCTGCTGCCAGGCTGCTTCATTCTGACTGTTTGCTGAGCAAACTTTGCAATGGTGCCAATGCCATCTGCTGATGATGTGTAGTTGATGGCTGCAGATACTGCAAGGGCGAGCAGGTCTTCCTGTGCTATGGCAAGTACACCAACCTAGAGCTCCTTGGTAAGAGCTGTAGTTTTGCTTGCTCAATTGCTTGCTTGACTCTGTTGTATCTGTCTATCAGTCAATGTGCACGCTGACTGCGTCCTCCATCGTGTCTGAGAGTGTGTGGCAGCTTCTGATGCTCACTGTTTGTCTGTCTCATGCATTCTGACTGCCTGCCTGCTTGTGATGCTCATAGTTTGCCTGTTTCATGCATCCTGACTGCATGCCTGCTTGTGTGCATTTCTGTCTGATAGTCACAGTGTGTGGCAAACACCGTGTAGAGGTGAACATGCCGCAGCAGCTACAATCACAGCACTTCAACTTTGATGCACATGAGGTGTCAGTCCAATTCATTGCAACATCAGCATTGATCAAACAATGTCAAGTATGTGGTTGCAGAGCACTATGGGTTTGTCTTGGCACACAACCCCCATGACGAAGCTTTCCTGCCTTTGTCAGCATTCCCATCATCCTTTGCAACCTACCTTGAGCAGCAGCGGCGCACTGTAAGCCACTGCTTCCTGCACTGCAATGGCATTCCAGGCTGGCAGCTACTGCAAGACTTACGATGTTACGCTGCCACACCCATGGAGCGTAAGCAGCTGGGCCACCTAGCTATTGCTGGAGAGCGCATCAGTCTAGCTAATGACACTGAGGTGTGCTGATGCTGCTGCTGCTGCTGCTGCTGCTGCCTGTCTCTGCTGCCTGTCTCTGCTGCCTGCCTCTGCTGCCTGTCTCTGCTGATCAAATGTTATTGGGCAAGTCTACAGAAGACAGTGCTGCTGTTGCATAGACCAGAGCATGATCAGCACCGTGAGCCTGTACTCTGTCTTCCCTGCATCATTGCTTTGTGTTTGGGCATCAGGATTGCAGCACATATGACAGCAAGACGTGCTGCAGCTTAGCTTGCATCCTGGTCTTGACTAACTGACACTAATCAAAACGCGAGCTTAGCCAACAGGCACCAGGCGCATGCAATGCAAGTCGGCTCCCTCAAATCAGTCTTTACTGCGCCAGCCTCCATTTACATGCTCTGTGACTGACAGGACTACCTGCTGTTGAGCATTCAGTACTGTGCACTGAATCCTAGGCTCTGACAAGGTGACGTTTGGCATGAAGGCACTGTTCACCAAGCATCACTCACAGTGACAAAGTTCATTATTACTCATCGCTAGGGATTTGCCATTCAACCTACTTTGTGATGGCTGAATGCTGTGACTTGTGTTGACTGCAGGTCTTCAAGGTGCTGAGAAGCGTCTGTGACAGCGTGCTAAGCCAGCTGGGCTCAAGCCTGGATCAGGGTGAAGAGTATCTGCAGCTTGCTGCAGCAGATGACTGCATGCAGGCAGCCATCTCTTGGAGAGTCAGCTACAAAAGGTGCTCTTTCAAGATGTATCCAGACAAGATTTGCAGTTTGGCGTGGTTGCAGACAAGTTGTTGCACCACAACATTGCAAGGCCCCTGCGTTGTTTGGCACCGCAAATGGGCAGCCCGGTATAAGACTTGGCTTTTCATTGAATTGACACCAAAAGGTGTCGTCTTTTCTTTTCTTTTCCACCACAAATGGGCACTGCTGCCCCTGCAGGTGCCTTCATGCAGGGATCCAGGTAGCAAATGAAGCGCTGGCTGCTCTGGGCACCTTGGCAGCCCAAGATTGACATGGCAACACTCCTGAGCATGCACAGACAGACACATGCACAGTCATCTGCACAGACAGCTGCACGGACAGCTGCAGTGTGAGCACTTGTCTGAGGGAACTGGCTACAAGGAGTTGGTGAGGATGAACGGTGTTTCCTGACAGGCCACTCTGATTACTCAAAGGAACTGCTGGTCTTGGGTGAACTCTATCTTAGCAACATGCACTCACAGGTTGGACCATTGTCCATGCAGTTTTGGTGATCAGGTCCTGTGTAGCTGCAACTTCAGCTGTTGTGCCTGAGCAGAGAATGGTCTATCTATTGTGCAGTCGTGCCTAGGAGTATCAGCTTGCTGTCTATGCAGGTAAGGGTTGCAAAGTGGTATTGGCTGGTGATGGCTTCGAGTGGACTCTGACACAACACCTGAACTTGGGGGGCTAATCGTCAGATCTGGTCCTGTTTTGTTGAAAGCAGAATCGAGGAAAAGGGCTGCTGTGGCTGCCAAATGTGCTGCAGCAGTGAGTGCCCTAGCAGTGGCTGGACCAAGAGCACGTTGCAAACAGTTGGCAATTTTTGGATCATGACCTCTGTGCCTTGGCGGATAGCACAGGAAGCCACACAAGTGCAGCATGGCAGATCTGCAACCAAGCAAAGGATTGGCCACACCAAGCTGAATCTTGATGTTCAGTTGTGCTTTCTGACTGCTGCATGTCTTCTGTGTAGTCAGTAGCCTGTCTGTTGACTTTGCTCATCAGAATGAACTGCGATTTTACTTGCTCTATTTGGACTTATTAATTTCAGCAAAAGTCAATAAAGGCGCCTGATGAGCATGCTACGTGATCCTAATAAATTTAAACCGTGCAATCAAGCACATTTGAGTGAGGGTGTTGGGCATCTTGAGGTCGTTCATGTCGGCCGCTGAGCATTCTGCGTATCCTCACATGAACGAGATGTGATCGTAATGAGTTCGAGATGCATGATGTACACTGGACAGATTGGTTGCTACTGACCAAAGTGGAAGCAACAGAACAAACCAATTCTCAGTACTACTAGTCATTCTTGTCAGTAGACTGCCGCAGCAAGCACCAGCAATACAGTGTGAAGCAGGAATTATACTCTCATCTTGGCAGCGCTGTACACTCACGTGTGCACAGAGTCTTAACATTTGTTACTCATGCTCTCGTTCATGTGCGTGAAGCTTTGGAGGCTTTGCCTTGCCACATGAGCATGCCCTGAGTGTCACTTCGGTGTCATCTATCTCTCGTGCCTAAGCAGCTCTAGCAGCTGAGCATTTGCCTACCGTAGCTCGTCATAGCGGAGTGCAATGTACGTGGCATGGTTGAGCCAGGCAAGTTTACTCCTGAGTTTACTCATAGTTAGTCACTCTGGAGTTGACGATATGGCAAAGCTCGAATTACTCCCAAGATCGCTCGCCAAAGCACCGCTCGCCGGACGAGCCGTCAGCTTGCACTCCTTCCGTGGAGTGAATCCGTGCAGTCCTAATTCTCATCCCAAAACTGTACCGAGCTGCTGGCCGCAGTGCATGCGCATGCATACCTGACTTCGTGCCCTCATTCGGCATCTCGTCTCCAGTGGCCTAGTGACGAAAGCACCAACATCATGATTGACGGAAAGGCCCCGCATGAAGTGACCAACCATTTCGCCAGTGATAAGGATTGGCAGGACTTCGACTACTGGTACAACCGGGTCGTTGACGCGAAGAACCCTGCGTCACATACAGCCAACCCGAGCGCTCTGGCGCTGATCACGTTTGGCTTGACTACGGCATTGTTGCAGGTGCTCAACAAGCCTTACTTCCGCTCCGTAGCGCTCACAAGTCTTGCCTCTTCTGTTGTAGCGAAAATGATATTTGAAAAGTTGACGCCCAGCATGTACAGAAAGATGCAAAGCCTTATTATTGCAGCATGAAAGCCGTAATTTGTTACAGGGAGCAAACACTCACTGGACAGGAATGTCTACTCAGTATGCGACGGTTGGTTTTATGGTGTTCTTTGGTAAGGCCTGAAGGCAACCGCTGCAGAACTATTCTCACACACTCACAGTCAGTCTCAGAAACTGCAGTCAGGGTAGACACTCCTGCTGACAAATTGTATGTTTGGATGGCAGGAGGCATGATCCAAACGTTAGCAGGACTGACAGAACTCATACGCAACAACATGTTCGCTGGGACTGCACTTGCAAGCTACAGCGCATTTTGGATAGGGTACAAACCTTCCTCTGTCTACGTCTTTGCCACTGCATAGCAGCCGTTCCTCAGATGTCAATCAACTGAGCTGAGCATCTTGTTGTTGATTAGTTGACCAATGTGATTGTGTTACAGGTATGGGTGGTACCTCATTATTGTAGCTGGGGGCATCATCCCAGAGGGTGGTCCCAAGGGGCTGGAGTTTGTGTTTTGTCTGTTGGGGCTGCTCAACACAGGATACTTCATGTAAGCTTGCTGACATGCCAATTCAGCCTATCCAGTATGCATCTGCAGCACCCATACATGTACAGATCCCAGACGCACGTCAACTCCCAAGTCAGCTCGCATGTATCCACATCAGCAACACAATGTGCCTGCCACTGGTCTGCAATCTTTGCTGGTATGCAACGTTGCTTTCTTGCCTTGACTGCAATCTCTGCTGGTATGCAGATGTGCTTTCTCACTGAACATAGCCCTGATGAACCTATTTTTCAGCTTGGCGACATACAACTTTCTGGCTGCTGGAGCTGAGACTGGCAACTTAGCCTGCATGAAGGTGGACCCTTTTGCCTTTGATGCACCCATCACATACATGCGCACAAGTACTGCAGTGCAGAAGCAAATGCTGCACACCAGGCTCAAAATGCTAAACATTTTGCATTCTGCTGTCTTGCGGCTGTCCATCTGGTCATGTAAGCATGTCTTTTCATACACATCATTCTCAGGCTGCTTACAACACCTGCCAAATTCGTAATAGCCTGAGAATCAGCAGCAGTAGTATCTTTAGGAGCCCAAGTTTCAGCACCAACATGGTAGAACAGCGAGTGTGGTGTACAGGGAGGTGAGCCAGTGACAGTGCCAGCAATGGCTGTGATGCAGGTGACAGGGTATGTTGGCATCTACACCGCTGCCAGCGCCTGGTACATCTCCTTTGCTGAGCTGCTGAATGAGATCTGGTTCAAAGGGAGAGTGAGTCTTCTGCACTGTTTGTTGTCACTGTCCATACTATGCATTGCCATAACCTGGGATGGTGTTGTGCATTGTGAGTAAACAGCAGTACCCTGTGCTGTAGGTATTTTGCCCTGCTGTACACAACCCTACATATAAACCCTTTGTATAAACCCTACATAGCCAGCCCTTGAGTTGGATGCATCTGCACAATAGCATCTGTGTCCATCACTGCTTACCATGAACAGCAGGAGGCGGTCACTTGCCGTGTTGCATGCTCAGCTTTTTGTGCAAAAGCTGCTGCTCTATTATGACAGTTGGCATGGATGAAAGACAGAAGCATGCTGCTCTGCTGCATCCATGGTGTTTGCACAGGACATTGTATTGCGTAGGTTGTGATACCCTTGGGGGCTATGACATGGCCGGGCAGGTTTAACTCTCCAGCCAGCATAGAGGCACAAGAGAGAAAGCGGCTGCAGAAGTCCAGGTAGCATGCTTGCGCAGTTCAGTGGCTGAGCAGAAGATCAATCAGCGTCAAAACAGACATCTAAACCAACAACACTACCTTCTTGGCTGGAAAAGGGTGCGGCCTCAGTCAAAGAGTGCTCTCCAAGTTTACTGTGGAACCGGCATCAGTGACGGGAACACACGGTGACTAGTGAGTGGTCACCCAATAGGATTACGTCTGCCAAAGGAACAGCCACATTGCCCAGAGTTACAATTGTATATACTGGTGTATCACATGGGCAGGGTGAGCCAACATAGCAGTGCTTGCAAAGTGTTTGTCCCCAACATTTGACGACAGAGACATGGATGTCTTCTGCCTGTCAAACATTTTTTGAACTCACGTCATTCTATGATGACCACATACGATTGCAGTCTTGTTGGACATGTTGCGTTTTGGTTCAGCTCTATGAAGTATCAATCAAATTTTGGCTGCGGCAATTAGGAAACGGGTCCAGGCAGGCAATGTGATCTATGCAGATATTATGCCTGCACCACAAGTCGCATCTGTTATGATAGAAAATCGAGTTGCTGGAGTATGCACAATAGTGTTCACTTATTCGATCATGATGCTTGGTTGTTCATGACGCATACGCGCAGACAAGACGTGTTGCAGCTTTACTATTCAACATGATTCTCCATTGGTTCTGGGCTGCCTGTTTTATGGCATAAGGTTGAAATTTTCAGCAGGTTCTGTTGTACAGTATACCAATATACACATATCAATTCTCATGACCATACACTGCAGCTGAAGTTCTAGATATGATTATGCATATACATACAACCAGATTGGGAGTAGGTCTAGCCAGCATCAGCTTCTATGCAAATTTGGCTTTGCAACCAACAACTTTAAGGCTGTTGACACCAGATATCAATATCTGGACATCACATATCAACCTACATAGCTAGTTGGGATATGGCTTTTTCTTGTTCACACATGTATATCATAGGCTGCCAAAATGGCTTCACAAGACTGAGGATTCTGCTTTGCAACTCTTGTGCAGCCTGCACTTGGGACTATGGGACGTTTTGTGCCGTCCCTTGCACTGCATTGCCCTTTGTGCATCTCGACTCTTCTTCTTTATGTAGTGCTTGTCAAAATATGCTTCGTGTTTTAAAGGCTTGCACATGTCAAATTGTTCACTGAGGACTGCGGCAGCTTTATACTGGAGCATAAACTGCGTGTGCGAAATGGCAATTTCGTCTTCTGACACTAAGCCCTTCAAACCTGCCCCCGCTTCCCTTCGAACTTCTCCCGGAATATAGCGCGCATCTGGAAGTGTTTTGCACCAAGGACCTGTCACTGCTACCTTCTGTGTGTGATAGGGCAGCACATGTACGTCATAATCATATTTCCCATCTACACCATATTCATAGCCACACATTGACATGGGAAGGCTGTAAGCGTACTCAGGCAAACAGGTTGCGCCCACATACTCGATATGTCTCCACATGACATCTTGCCACTGACCAGCGTGTGCTGCTCTGTACAGCCTACAGTTGAATTCTGTGTGACAGTTGTATCCTGCAGCGCTCAGCTTCTCTGCCAAAACAGCAACAGCTGACTCCAAAAACGGCCCATGCAGCCAGCCCCAGGGCACCTGAAGTGCCGTGTTGCTGTGTACAAAGATCTCCATCCCAATGTCAAGGGGGGACACAGACCATTCGTATGAATACAACCGATGTAATGGCTTTTTTGAAAGCACAACCTGTACAAAGGATGCTGGCCACGCTGCTTCCCACATGTCAGTAAGGAAGCCTGGCTGCTGTGACAAGGCATATATCAATGGCAGGGCGTGGTCTGAGCTGCCTGTCCACTTACATGCATGGACTGGGCGACCTTGGTAAAAAATTGAGGTTGGTTGATGCCGAGGGAGAACAAACTGTATTTCAGGCAGTAGCTCATCTCGGCACTGCTTCACACAAAAGCTGATCTTCGGTGCACAAACTCACTTGCACAGGCTGTGCAAGTGAGGGCCAGCTTGTGAGCAGAGATGCAGTCCAGGTGGCTGAAGATGCTGCACAGGGCTGGACCTGGCAAGGAAGCCAGCATGAAGCGTGGAGGCCTGGCAGCAGGTTGTGGAGGGCAATGTTTATGCTTGCCTCTCCGTCCCACACAGGACCAGGAACTACCCTGCCTCCCTGACATGCTCAGGCTGGGCACGACCCCACAAGTAGTTGCTGTTTAAGCCACCTAATATCGGATCTACCCTGGTCTCTGCTGCAAGGTGAGGCCACACCTGCATATCCAGACACAAGGTCATCGGAAGAAGGCTCGTTCCATGATTCAGCCAAGTGTGGGGGGTTGCGTACTCGTGAAGGGCATTTACACTCGCACGTTGACTTTGAGTCACTTGATGTTGTAATTGGAAGTAGTGTCAGGCAAACATTTTGGCAAGTCAGCTGTCAGCCACGCATATGTACGCTTATAATCAGTCGTCCCACGACGTATGTGGTATGTATGACAGGCACGAACGTGACAGCAAATCTGCTTGCAGTTTGGCCCACCTGATCGATCAGTGATTGCCAGCCCTCGCGTCGGTGGGTTGTGCCAACTTTCGCCTCCCTGCGTGACAATACAATCATCTGCAGCAATGTGTCTGTATACTCATGCGCAAAAAGTCGCTGGCGTACCTGCTCCAAGATCTGAGGTACTCAGCTTCTTTCAGTCGAGGTCAACGCCCTATCAACGCTAGCAGGTGCAGAGCCAGCGTTGATAGGGCACAAGTCTGGGCACAAGTGGAAGTCCAAGCTCTGAAAAGACAGCTGTCTGGGTATATGCGGCTCAGCAGCTACCTGCCGGTGGAAGCTTTCCCAGAAGCTTCCTGGCGCTTCATTCGAGAAGGAGGGAGGGAGAGTCTCCCCATCTGGGGGGGGTTGAGGGGAGGGGAAAAGCTTCCAATACTCAACTCAATAACAATACAATAACAACTATTAACAATATAGCCTCCGAGATGCATTTCAATGAATTGCGCAGCCCAACACAACCTTGCTTGACTGCATGTTGTATATGATGCAATACCCATATGATCAGGCATTTTTCGAAGCAGCTTGCTCTGCAAATTAGTGCATCCTTGGGAAAGTGCGTCTGATCCGATGTACCAAGGGAACAATACAGTAACAATTAACAATGGACAAACAAATCTGCATTGTGGCACTTGTCAGAAGTCCCCTCTAGATCTGCATCTGGACAAGGCGTTTACTCTTTAGACAGACAAGCTTGTGATGCGCCATCTCATGTGTTCGGAGCGAGCTATGCATGAAGCTTTAGCGCTCAAACGTGTGTTGTTTGTGCCTTGCTGTTGTTCTTTCTAGTCATTGCATGGTTTACTGTCTCCAAAGGTTGGTACAGGACGTAGTCGTGACTCAGCTTTTAGCACGTACAGCGGGTGGCTTCTGAGGCTGTGTACACATATGCTCCATGCTGATTCTGCTGTATCCTTCAGCCGTCATTTTATATTGCACTTGTGGGTCATTTATCAATGGACTACCTGCGGCACTCAGCTTGCAATGTCATATGCGTGCTCAGCCACACAACACCTTTGTCAAGCCACACAATGTGTTGTCTGGCCTGAGAACAACCCCCATTATGACTGAGACATCGACAGCTATGGTGCTGTTGTCGTCCTGCAAGCAGTATATGCACAATGCTTCAACATCTGACATTGCTGAGTTTGCCAATGGCAGGCACAGCTGTTCTGCAGCTGGACCCTGACACAGTGTGAGTTGTACAACGTCATCAAGCACATGCGCAAGGCAGAATTCTATATCAAGGTCTACAGTCATTACACAAGCTTCACAGAGTCAAGACTGCTCTAAAGCCCTGATCATGCGCTCGAGGTCTGCAACAGTCTGCCTGGCAGCTTTCAGTTCCTGCTGCAGAGCTTGCCACTGCATGCGTTTCATAGGATCCATAGTCTGTGCATCCACAGAAGGAGGCACACAAACGTCATCACCCATACTTTGGGATACACTGGCAGTAGTCTGATCATGCACAGGAATGGATGGTGTTGTCACAATGATGCAGTCTGTGCCATCAGAAGGAGTACTGTTGGTGCTGGTTTGAAATGTGTCAGCACTGGCAGCATCAGGCCTCTGGCTTTGATGAGCTATGTTTGAGATGCTTGACGCCAGGACAGCATTTGTGGCAGCATGCTGCTGCTCTAGGGTTTGTCGCTTGACCATCTGCCTGTGCACCTCTGCGTCAGCCTTCCTTTTCTGGACCCTGTCTTGCAGTTGGCACTCAGGAGGGTCGCTGCAGGCAGCACGAGCCCACAAGGACTCAGACACTCTGATGGCCTGAGCTTGACTGAGACTGTCAGGCTGCCTCTGGGAGCTGTGGGCTGGCCCAATAACAGGCCCTGATGAAGCAGCAAGTGAAGTCATGAAGACTCTCTCCAGCAGTGCTTCCTCTTGGCTCCTGCTGAAAGCTTGAGTTGGAGCAACTGATGGGTCGGGGTCTGCCTTTGCTGTTGGGATGCTTTTTGACTTGCTGGCCGCCATCATAGTCATAAAGACGCCTTGTGATGCAGCAGAGCTCGGCAGACCTTCTGTGGTGGAGACCATCTCATCTGCAGATGGCATTAACGTATTTGGTATAGCTAAATGTGCATCTGGGCTGATGCCAGGCTGTGCTGCACAACAACCAGTCATATGCCTAAAGGTCATGCATACTTTCAGGTTGATGCCAAACTTCACACAAGATGAGGCTATGCAGCATGACCTGCCATTGATCAGACTGCATTGACAGGAGCAACTGTGACCCAAATAGTAGATCAAAAGAGCACCAAAGCCTCAGCTGTCTTCTGTGTGCTGCTCACTCATAACACGCTGTACATTCATGCTCTGACACTGACTCACCTGTATCAGCCCCCATGGAAGCTGACAAAGCCATTGCAAGCTGACGGGCCTCATCTGCTTTGCTCCTGGGGGCTGGCACTGCTGCCCCCTTGCTTGTTGCTGCCGCCGCCAATGTGCTACTGCCCTTTTCAGCCTCTACTGCCCTGCCGCTACTTGCAGCTGTAGCTTTCTTGTGCTTGCTGACAGTAGGCTCAGCACATGAGGCAGCAGCAAGACCGGCCATGAAAGCTACTGCAGCAGATTTGCTGGAGTCAAAAGCAGCAACAGCGGGCTTGGCTACACCCTTGACACCAGGGTTTGCCTTGTTGCTTTGTAGCAGGCCAGCAGCTTTGTTGACTGGCAAAGCAGCTTTGTTGACTGGCATAGTAGCAGAGGTGATTGCCTTGACAGTGGGGGCAGCTGCAGCAGGTTTTGCAGTGCTGCCTGCAGGCTTGCTGGTGCCCTTGATGATGCCAGCACCTTTGCTTGGCGCCACTGCACCTGCTATGGCAGCTGCTGCTCTGGGCTGGCTTGCTGCAGCAAACAATGCGCCCTTTTCGTATTGGGGTACAGAAGGCCATGCTGCCCTGAACAAAGCACTGGTGCCGGATCCTGCTGTCTTGCTTTGTCTAGATGCCACTGCAGCTGCTATGCTGTGCAGACCACCAGCCGGCAAAGCTCTGATTGGCAGCACATCACTGGTGCTGTTTGCGCTTAAGACACTGGCTCTGCTGTGGGTGGCTGAAGGAACAGTGACATTGACTGGGGTGGCATGCAGATGTGCTGGATGTGCTGTGCTGGCAGGCCTTGCAACAGTCTGGGTGGCAGGCTGCATAGCTGCAGAGAGGATGAGACGTTGATGCGCAGCATTGGTGATGCCCAGAGACCGTAGGTCCTGGACAGTCAGGCATGGCAGTGCTTCTTCATCAATCTCTTCCTGTGAGCACCAAAGAAGTTTGTGTACGCAGTAGCAACATGCATGCAGCAGCAACACAACAAGGGCAAATATGCTGCAAATGGTGGAAGAAAGCCGCAAAAGGCTGTAGAAGCTATTTTGTGAATTTGCAGCAAGGCCATAGATGTCGTGATGCATGCAATGTTGCATTGACATACCTTGGCAAATACAGCAGCATATTGCGACAGGCCAATAGACTGCAGCAAAGCACACAACACGTCAGCCACAGGCTAGGTACAGCATCAAGGCTGTGTGCTACATGGCCAAACATGTAATTACCGTCAGCCGCAATTGTACTGGATCCAGATTACAGGTGTCTGCTCCAGCAACAGGAATGGTTGCCTTTGCTGTCACACCTGCAAAGCTCACAGAGAATTGTGTGAATGCCAGCAGACACTTCAGAAAGTTTGAGAGCACTGCTATGCTGCATGCATAGCTGCAATTGCACTTGCATAACTCACCAGTTTGACTGCTGTATGATTGCTGCAAGTTCTTTGCTGGGCCTGACAGAACATTCTGCTGCAGATCTGCCAAGGGCCGCGCGCCCGCATATCTGCTGACACCTTGGCGCATGCCAAGGTCTTCTTGCATAATGAGTGTGCCAGATGATCACTCAGAGCCAAAATTGGTACTGAGCAGCTCCCAGCAGGTCTGCAGTATAGAGGCAAGCTCTACCGTATGTGCTGCAGGTTCTGCTCGGTCGTGTTGCGTCATGGCAAGAGCTGCAGTATGTAACAAGAAGTACACGCGTGAGCTCTGGTGGTGCCTCAGAGCAGAGTGAGTCAGCGCTTGTCCAGAAGTTCTTGTTGATAGTGTCAATGATCCTGAACTTTATCTTTTTGACGAAACTGAACGGTGCGTGCTACCTCTTGCTGATCACAGCTTGCACAAGTGAGTGCCAACGCTCGTGCAGTCATTGTGTTTTGCAGCGTGCTTGGGAGTGTCTGAGGTCGGCTGGGAGTGCTGTTGCGACCAAAATTGTGTCCCAGCGATGCTAGACAAGTCTTGAAAAGCAATTGCAAAGCCCACGGACTGCCCCACGGAGCAATTGCGAAGCTCAACACGCCCAACGAACAACCCAGCGAACAAACATCATGGATGCGCATGCATTTCTTTTGCCAAGGCAGCAAAAAGTCTGGCAAGAAGTTCAACCTTCCGGAGTTTGGTTCGTGATTCGATGTATCCAAACGGACAGCCGATACAGTGAAATTGCGCTGTGCGGGGACTCGTATGACTTGATCACTGTCGACTCTCAGTCCCACTTGTACAAGTCGTCGACGCTGAGTGTAAAGAGAGGGTGCACAGTTCGTGCCCTTATTGCATGAAGCATTGCATATCACGCCAAAAGCCTTGCCTTGTTGTCGGTGACAGCAGGCCTATGTCCAAACGCATGTTGGCAAACTGCTTTCGTCCGCCTGCCAGACTCAGCGGTGTCAGAGCGGTTGCTACTCAGCCAAATGGTTCAGCCCAGACCAGCAAGCTTCAGCAACTTTATCAGCAGGCCCTGTCTAGCTTTGGCAAAGGGCAGCAACCAAAGGGTCCCGCTGAGGTGTTAGCGGTCAGCGAGGCTTTGAGTAAGTCAGGCCACCTTTGCTCCGTTGTGTGTACTTCGTCAGTCTCCTCGCTGCTCAAGCCACCCTCCAACATTCTGTTCAGGGGCAATTCCCCTGCAGGAACTGGGAATGCAAACAGAGGTCAGTGCTTCCCTGGGTGCTTAAGCACTTTCAAGCCGCTCCAGTCACGCTCAGGACGCATTGAGCTCAGAAAGCTGACACTTCTCACCGTGATGCTTGATTCCTGCAGAGCAATGTCCTGTCAGCTCCCACCGGGGGCTTGTTTGGTGCATGGCCATCATTCCAGAATTCAAAAAGGTGCCAGCACCTGCACAGATCACTCTGCAGCCGGCAATACAGCCTGTGTATGTACCATCTCCTGTGTATGTACCATCTTGACAGCCTGAGTGCAATGCATGCTGCAGGGACTCAGCAATAACCTACATTCACATATATGAGGACAGAAACATGTCCATAGGCATGTTCTGTCTTCCGCGCAATGCTACAATACCTCTTCATAACCATCCAGGGATGGTAGTTCTTTCCAGGTGATGCATCATCAGAATGCCCAACCCTCATAACTTGCGATTGCTGCTTGGCGTCACTGACCCCTGTCGTGCCTGCTGCTGCTCTTCTGAGTTGTAGCTCATCGTCTCATCGTCAATGTCTGCAGAGTGTTGTATGGGCAGTTACATGTCAAATCTTATGACTGGGCAGATGTACAGCAACCTGATGGACAAAATGGTGCACCTTCTGCTGGCCATCTGGTCATGGATGAGGTCGTTGAAGCTGGCGGCAAACCTGCCATCATCTTTCCGACAGCAGGCGGCAACATCCATCAGTTCACTGCAGTTACAGACTGTGCTGTCCTGGATATACTTGCACCCCCTTACTCACCACAAGGAGGTCAGCAGACTTCTACATGTGCTCATTTGAGCAAAAGACGATACCCCAGTTCATGTGGTCATGGCCCAACTGGGTGCTGCTGAGGTAGCTAGCAGTTGTTTCAGCCAGGCATCATGCAGTGTCTACAGGCACTTAGGGGAGGCAATCACCTGCGTTATATGCTGCAGCTGAGACTGCTCGCAATATATGGTACAATGTAGGCTTAACTGCTAAGCAAGCATCTTGGCCCCTGAGGTATTTTGTTCACATGACTTGGCCCTGCTTATTGTCCATGCTACAAAGGCTGCTGTCTTGTTGCAGGACGGGACTGTACATACTACCAGGCTATAGGTGACGAGCAAGATGGCAATGTGCGTTTGATCCGCAGCAAGCCTGCTCCTCCCTTGAACATGCAGAACAAGAGATATGAAGGAGTGCAAATCCAGCCTGCTATCACAGCAGGCCAAAATTTTGCGTAATTGTGTTTGTACTATATTATACATCACAACACCATGAGACATCACCCCTCATGGTGATGCTTTCTCCCCTTATTCATCTTCCAATGTACTTGTAGCATAAGGAGTTTCATTGTCAGGCATATACGGTACATAACACTCATTCTTATTTTTCATGCATTTGACTTATAAATTGTTATCAGTCGACCTGACTCAGGCCAGACAAGCCTGTAGACCTTCATGCCTCTACATGGAAGTCTAATCTTTCATTTACTATTTTACCGGGATGACTCTGCATGTGGCCTCTGTTAGCTTCGTTGCTGTCATCCATGCTTGCCAGCTGGCAAACCTGCTCCATGACAATGGATTTGCCAGCATTGATTTCGTCTTGACGGCTTCTGGACTGCAAACTTTGCTGCCGTGAGCTGCTCAGCAATTACCATTGCTGTTCTGGTGTGCAAAGTTGGCTCTGTGCAAGACATCCTTGATTCTCCTTCTGCCATTGCCATGAATATGATCAGCTGGTCTTGCAACCTACAAGCAGGCAGAGGCAAGCAGGCTTATTGAACAAGCACAGCTAGCCTGGCTGATGTGGATATTAAGAAGGTGCAAGTGAAAGGCTACCTGCACCGTCCAATCACACCACGTCTATGTTAATTCAGGTCAATGCTAAGAACAATTGTAGATGGGTTGACATCAATGTTAATTCAGGTCAATGCTAAGAACAGTTGTAGAATCATCTGATGAAATGACATCAAACAAGCGGTGTTGATGGGCAAGGACGCACCATTGGTCCACACAAGCACCACTGCAAATAGCTTCAATCAGTTCGTCAGCAGCTGTGTTGGCTATCTGTTCAGCCTGTACTCCCCTTTCGCCAATGCCAGAGGCTCCAAGCAGACACCCTGTACTAGTTTCAGCGACCATCACAATGCCTGTGCCGTCTCCAAAGGCTGTGTCTGATGTCTCTGCTACTGTCTCACATTCTATGGGAATGTGCTTCAGGTTCTGCGTGTAGGATGGGATTTTGTCAGCTTTACATTTGCCACATGTGACGATGCACTCCGAGCAAAATAAGACAGGGATGCCTTCCAGGCAAGGCAGCAGGCATCAAAGATGTCAGCAAGCCGGGAATGACATGGTAGCAGCATCACAGCTTGACACGGACAGATCAATGTCCGTTACATCTGGCACCGAGCATGCATAAGCCAACTTGGAAAGCATGCAGTTCAGGTGTGGTGCTGACCTGCTTGAGGGTTTGTCGTGCCGCCTCCACCATCCTGTGAGCAACGCTCTCTTTCACTTTGCCTGCAAGACAAGCCTTCAATTGTCATGTGTGAGATGATGTAAAAAGGAAATTACAACTGTTTCCTGATAGGTGCCAAGTGCAGGCTGGACAGTCAAGTCTTCTCTAGCAGGATCTGAGCAGCCAGGCTGACGTTGTTTCAGAGAAATCACCTGTGGAGCAGCTCAAATCTCACCTGCAGTGTGTGCCATGATCCTGATACTGGTCACTTGTCCTTGATCCGTCAAGTTAATGGCAGGTAAACAGGCTCCTTGTGGCAGAGCAGCAACAGACAGCACTAATCGCCCTCCACCCTGTGTGAGTGGCAGCCATGTCAGGAGCAATTGGTTGCAATCTGCATCTCACTGAGCAAGCTTACAAAATTGAAAAGATGGAGGAAATGCGAAACGTAGACGCTTCTAGAATTAGGAATAGGACAGCAACAGCCTGCTGGTCTTGATGATTGCTGTGTCTCTCTTGATGAACAACACATCTTCCAGCAAGACAGCTTGTAGGCAAGCAAAGTTCGCTTTCCCAAGCAAACCACATGTCAACAGCTCAGAGCTCGCACAGGTCTGGCAACAAACACATGGTTTCAAAGCTGTTCCTTGACAAATCAAACCTTTGGGAAGAAGCCTCGCCTCTGCAGGTCTATAGAGGCCTTGACGCCCTGCAGCCGCTGCAGCATGGGTAGCAACACCTGCTGTATGTATGACACTGGCGGTGCCATTGCCGCATCTGTACCACCTCGCAGCTCCACAACTGATGTCTGCCCATCTGGCATTTGCTCAGCAGGGCTGCTGTTTGCTTGTGCCATGATCAAGCAGGGGAGAGCTGCCTGCATGCATGCATGATAATAATAATAGTGATAATAATAATAGTGATAATAGTGATAATAATAATAATAATAGTGATAAAATAATAATAACAGTAATGATAATAATAATAATAATAATAACAACAACAACGCTTTCCAGCTCATGATGAGCTAGGTACGTGCAGGATAATGCATGCATGCATGATATGAGCTGAGAAAAGACAGGAGTTACCTCTGGCTTCACCTCCTGAGGCAGAAAGCTGAGGAGCATAAGCTGAGGTCTTTGGCTTACATGGCGAAAGCGGGGCAGCAAAAATGCACACAGCTGCGAATGTCTCAGCTAGCACGTGGTTGGCAGCAAAGAGAGACAGGCTATGTACTCGTTCCAGGAGGGGGCTTGCCAGTGGACGCTCTCTTACTAGGCTCAACCACAAGCAATCAGCTGTAGCCTAGCAAGTAGCTTGAAGAATGCGTTGAGGGCTTGTGCGTTCAACTTTGAAGAGAACAAAAAGGCCACCTGAGCCAGGAGCATGCAGCTGCCTGCAGTCTTGGTGTCACCGATGTGATGTCCACTGGTGAGGTGCTGAGGGCGTAAACTGATTTGCTGGGAGCCAATTTTGCCGCCTGTGAGCTTCCCTTGGCACACCTCAGCCACCAGCTGAAGGCCAGCCAGGTGTTGTGCGCGTAAGCCTGGCTTGCTCCGGCCGGCTCTGATGTTGGTGACATTGATGGGCACAGCAGTGATAGCAGCAAGTGCAGCGGCGTTGCGGAGGATTTGACCTCCGCCTTCAAGCATGCTGCCTGCAGAAGGTTTACTACTGGATGCCGTGCAAGGACACGTTGCTGAGTTAGTATGCTGTGTCGACGTCGAAGTGAAGAGTGAGCTGTGAGTCCAAACAACCCACCGTCTATAGCCAACTCCCTGTCAGCATCAGCTTCCAAGACAGCATCAGCTCCAGTCATGATGCAACTTGGAGACGGCGCACACTGTTTTGGGGTCCTGCTGTATGAGAGAACTGAATATCGTAAGCTTGTAGTCTTTCTGGCACAGGAAGCTGTGGCACAAAGACGCGCTGTTGTGAGGACAGTCTCGCTTGTGATCAGCCTGTAAAGAACGTGCACTTCAGAACCAACGCAGACTGCGCGGGGGCGGAAGCTTTGCAATGAAGGTCGCAGACAGGTGATGCAGTGTCGTAGAGTACGGAGCCGGATGGGCAGTGAAGCTGCTTGCTTGTTGACTAAGGTTGACCTGTGCATGCGAGACAGTGCTTCGGGGAAAGTTTGCGCTGAGGGTCGGCTATGGCTCCCAAATCGCTGCAGCCACTGAACGCTTGGTTTTATGTCTGGGTACACCCTGCCTGCAGGTTCCGCTACGAGATGTTCTACGGTAGAACTTCCAGGTCAAACGGAAGTTGATGGCGAACTTGCCTGTGTATAATTAGGCACGAGCACGTATATCTAGATATGCTCGTACGTACGAGCGACTCGTCTTGAACACGGCTGACACTGATGTGCCGCCCTCTCTTGGTTGAAGTGTGCTGCTAAGCAAATCTGCTTCGTGCAAGCAATTCAAGTCTTCCGCTGCCCAAGGCTGCACAGCATGAGCAACACAGACTGGAAAGGCAGGGTGTCCAAGCTTTACGACCAGCTTGCTGGCAGCGTAAGTATCGTGCTTGGGGCGGAATATGTAAATGCTTTGACAAGGCGCGCTGTCATGTCGCCTAGGTGCTGCAGGCTTCTGAAAATCCAGCACTAGTGATCAGTAAGGATGTCCAGGCAGCATTGCAACAAAAGCGACCAGTTGTAGCACTAGAAAGCACTATCATCAGCCACGGCATGCCTTATCCTCAGAACTTCAGGACGGCGCTGGAAGTCGAGGAAGTTGTACGTTCAAACGGAGCCGTGCCTGCAACTGTAGCAGTCCTTGCTGGGGTGCCCCATGTTGGTCTGACAGAAGACCAGCTACATGACATAGCAAAGAAGGGCTTGAAGGTCAAGAAAACATCCAGGCGGGATTTAGCCTATGTCATGGCCAGAAAGCTTGATGGCTCAACGACAGTTTCCGCAACAATGGTGCTAGCAGCACGTGCAGGCATTGCAGTGTTTGTCACAGGAGGTATGCTGAACCTGACATCAGCTTGCATCCTTTTTTCTGCATCAGACTCTGCTGCACAGAATCCAGGGTCTGCCATTTGCTTCAAATGGGATTATCATTGCTGCTGGTAGGGGTGGGGGGTGTGCATAGAGGTGGCGAAAACAGCATGGACATCTCGGCAGATCTCATTGAGCTTGGAAAGACTCCCATGGCAGGTGCAGTTACAGAGCGTCAGCTGTGTGTTGTGCGGTGGCAAATTGTATATTGCATATTGGATCCAGCTCTAACCAATACCGGTGTCTGCAGTTGTGTGTGCTGGGATCAAGTCTGTGTTAGACATTCCTCGAACGCTGGAATTTCTTGAGACACAAGGTGTCACTGTGGCATCCTTTGGTGCAGGTGAGTTTGGTAGTTGCACAAACTTTAACGTGGAGATGCTTTGATCATCTGCCTGTTGCTGCTGCTGCTGTCACTCCATTTTGGGTGATCTGTCCTTTGTGTCCACTTGCACTTCACAAATTCTTTCAGTGAACATGTGTTGTCCCTGAAAGTCAGGTACGTCCAGTCCCGTGTAGTTCCCTGTCTGAGGTCCTGTTTTTGCAGCATACTGACAATCATATGTGTTGATGGTCTGTATCAGACTGAACACTTTACACCAACCTTCCCGACCATGCTCATGGCTGTGCACAAGACACCTATGGGCTAGTACTCAGGGAGGCTGCTTGGCTGCAGATGAGTTTCCAGCGTTCTTCACACCACACAGCGGTTGTCAGGCTCCCTGTAGAATTGATCAGCCAGATGAAGCTGCACAGATGCTGCACCACTGCAGATCACTTGACCTGCAGAGTGGCATCCTCATTGGTATGGCCTCCACCTACCTGTGAAGCACTTGTTACTTTTGTGTCGCATTTCAGCTGATTAAGCTGCGCGTCATGCAATGGGCCCATGACTTGCTGCCGTTTTGACATAATGCACATCATGCAGCATGGCGGCCCTCAGGAAGTCCAACGCTTTTCAAGTTGCCCAAAGGACAAAGTTTGGCGAGCAAAACAAACTGACAACATACATCACCATTGCAGCACATCATTTCTGTGCACTGCTTGCACATCCATGCTGTGGCCATACTTGCTTTGGTGCATGGCCAAGCTGCTTTCCCCTGCAGGTGTCCCAATTCCAGAGCAACATGCTGCAGCTGGGGCACAAATAGAGGAGGCAATACAAACAGCTTTGCAGGAGACACAGCAGCAGAATATAACAGGCAGCAACATTACTCCTTATTTGCTGCAGCGCATTCAGGAGATTACCAGTGGCGCTTCGTTGACAGCCAACATTCAGTTAGTGAAAAACAATGCCAAAATTGGGTCGCAAATTGCTGCAGCCTTTGTCCAGCAGTGAAGGCATGTGCTGCTTGCTGACTCCTTCCAGCGTGCTTGAGCTATTCATGGTGTGTCTCCAGCAGCACTGCGAACCCGAAGTGGTGCTTGCTAACTACTTGCATCTGATTCGCACACTCCTGGCTGAACCTGTGACACTTGAATTGGCCCAGATTTCTGGACTGCCTGGAGCATTGGGGCCATGGCGCCGGCAGTTTCGAATAAAATAGCTGTATGACCTGGATATAGGGATATATGGTTTCTCCCCTTATGAGTTGGCAATGAAGCTTTGAGACTGGAGTTTGTTGAAAGGCTACCGTAGTGGTCCGAATGTTCCTCGGTTTTTAATGTTCCTCGGCCTCGGCTGGAATAAAATTTAATCGAACAGATCCTCGTTTCATTATTTAATATTTTTAATGGTCCTCGGGACGACGCAGCAATACTTTTAATGACTTTAATGATGCTCGGACACTCTTACATGTTCAAAACAACAACCACCATCAGACGGCTGCTACACCATTGGATGCCCAAAAACAGGCAAAGGATGCACGAGCGGGTCCCTGACCGTGCTTAGGGGCCCGAAACCAAACCTAGCTAGGCCCGCTTGCTTCTTGGCACTCATTGCACAGTCCAATGCCACGCACAATGATGACTAAGTTCTAATGATCGTTTCGATCAAGTGTGAAAGCGCATGGCCGCCGTTGCAAGGTCTCGTGAGCTTGATCACAAGCAAGAGCAACCTTCCGCACAAAATCGCGGTCTTTTAGAAGAATAATGGAATATTTTTAATGAACCTCGGAGAAGGATATTAATTAATTTATTGGTTTTAACTCGCCTCGGCTCAGAAAGCAATTAAATATTTAAACGAGGAACATTCGGACCACTACGGTATATGTGCTTCGGTAGCATCAGGGTAAATCTGGTGTATCATCTGGAGGTGCTGGCAGCCTGTCCCAAGGTAGCTTCAAGACATACAAAACCTCCGTGGCTTCAATAAATCCTGGCTGCGTGAGCATATATGCCATGCTTAACGAGTGCCCCCTATCATGACTGGCATTCTGGATGTGGACTATTCTAAGGATAAGGTATGTTCAGTGTGCCTCAAGCTTTAGCCCAAACGCAGAGGCAGTTTCTGTATGCAAATTTGAAACCAGCTCCTGTGTGTTTTTACCCCAGCATACGAGCTGGTCGGGGACGCCAAGCAATGCTCCTCTTGCCATGCAGTGTAGTGTTGTGATCTCACACTTACTGATACAAGGATGCTCAAGCCAAGCTTGGGTTACATGCATTTGTGGACACTAACCCCACCAAGAAGGCTATCACAGACATGACGCAGGTGTCACATACATGGCATAAACGCTCCAATGCTACTCCAAACAACGCCTGTCCACAACATGCCGGCTAGGCTTGATAAACTTGGTGTCCTAATTACTGAACTGCACAGAGTGCAACGCTTGCAAACTGAGAGGGCACCACCAAGTGACGCAGCATTTCGGCTCTTCTAAACCTGCTAAACAAGTGGGCAAGGGGCAAAAACATGCTCCTGTTGGGTTTCAGCCTATGAGATGGTTGTTGTGCCGTCAGCACCAGCACCACTTGCTGGAGCGCTTCTCCTTGTGTGCACGCCTGTGGAGGGAGCAGCTGTCTGAGATACTGGCGCAGCACCTCCAAGTGGAGGAGTGTCCCTCAATTCCGTCACATCTGGAACAGACACGTCCTGCTTCTTGGTCTCCACCACAGTTGGTGCACGCTTCTTCTTCTTGTCAGCAGGAACCTGCAGCACACCACAGAGTTGCTCCAGCAGAACACCCATCACCCACGTGACTTGCAAATTTGCCAATATTAGTCATGATCATACTTGCTCGTGACTGATGTTGTGTCAGCGCAGGTTATCGCAACATACAGATGATTTGTAGCATATGTACTGAGCTGAACAGATGCCCAATGCATGGACCAAACAAATGGACCGGCAAATATATTACTGTCAAAGCAGTCATGCCATCAGTCGTGAGCCACACAGCCATGTGATACCAAAGCAATGACAAGAAAGCAATGTGAGGGCGTTAGATGAAAATTACCACAGAGCTGGCTTTCTTGCCACTGAACAAGGAGTAGAGCAGGACCAAAAACAGCACAGCTGGAATGGCGACAGTGGCCACTGCAAGCAGGGTGTTTGCAGCCAGGGTTGTCAACCATCCAATCAGGAAAGGCTTCAGAAGCGACATTCCAGGCAGAGAGAGAGCCTTCTCAAGGGCCCTGGAAACAAAGTTGCCGGTGCTTTCTGAGGATTCAGAGTCCAGGTCTTCGTCAACTTCTGGAACCTCATCCTTTTGTAGCTCCTGCACAAAGGACTTGGAGTTGGAGTTGAGCATAGAAGAACTGCATAAGCAAAGTTCAGTCCAAATGAGAGATGGTGAAGTGCGCACAGGGAATTAAACCGAGCAGAAGCAGAGCATGCGTGATGTCACTGAGATTTGCACAGCAGCTAGGTTTCATCACAGCTAGACGTCACGGCAGCAGAATTCACGGCAAAGGCATTCAGCAATGTCACAAAAACACATGACAACGCTGTCAACCATTTGCAAGGAACAACACACAAGTACATACCACTTCATGCTCGTGCTTTGGCTGCCAGTAGTTGGTCCTGTACTCCTGAGCTTTGTCTGCCTTGTTGGTGACCAGCACGTTGTCAAAGAAGTAGCCCTGGTCCATGGTCCAGATCTCGACTGCCACAGCCCCAATGTCACCCAGGTTGTTCAGGGGCGTCTCGTCCTCAAAGTAGTCTGGGTTGGAGATCTTCTTGGGCTTCCATACGCCCTGCAGGTACCAGACATGCTGTTTGTGATGTCACTGCTCGTGGGCATGCATTCTCTTGCAGCAAAGCACTCCCATGAGCAACTGTGGTTGGACAACCCACTCAGGTCTGGCTACCGAAAACATAGAACTTTTCCAGTGGCACATGAGTACAGGTTGTTACCAAAGCAGTCCCATGAGCAACTCTCAAACAACCCACTCAGGTCTGCATCTGGACATATAGAGCTTGTCCAGTAACAGGTGAGTACAGGTTGTGAGTCTACATAGCTTCTTTTTGGATGAAACATATTGGCAGTCTCACTGACTGTGAGGCTGTGTACATGTTCAATATGCAAAAATGCTGAGGAAATTCAGGAAGATCACGCACAAATGCGCATGGACAGAATCCTGAGTCTGCGTAGCATACCTCAATGCATGAGAAGTGTAATCGCAGAGCATTTGTTGACTTGCAAGAGAAACTGACCTTGTACTCAGGGTTGTCAATCATGGCTGGGTACCAGGTGCCCTTGTAGTTGGGGTTTGGAATGGTAGGTCGCTCCCACTCACCGCATCCTGGACCATCCTCGCACTTGGGGTTGGTGATCCTGGGTGGCTCCCATTCACCATCTTCTTCCTCGTCCCAGTCCTCAGGCTGCTCAGCCTCTGCATCACCATCAAACCCATCTTTGTCACTTTACCACAACCATATTTGCCGCAAGGCATCCCAATGGTTTCCTGGTTGCTCTTATTGCTTGATCCACATGGTATGTTGTGCATTGCTGCCAGACATCGACTGTTTAGTAGACTCATGCTTGTACAGTAGCCAGTAAATTAATCACATGGATATACACCATAGATGATGCTCAGAGCAGCACTCAGTGACACAGCTTCTGCAGTCCATGAACCAAGACAAAACACATACGTACCGAATAATGGCACGCAATAAATAAGGGAAGCATGTTTCAAGCATGTCAAACACTCCCATATGAAGCTGACCTGGGTCATCAATCTCCTCAGGTTCATCGTCTAGCCATCCCTCAGGCTTCTCTGCTTCTTCATCCAGAATCTCACGTGGTGCATCCTCATCCCAGTCATCAGGCTTGCTGGCCTCTGGGTCTGCAATCCTGCAGTAATGATAATAATAATAATTAAAATGTATACTTAGCCAGCAGGCATCAGGTACATGCGACGCAAGTCAGTTCCCTCCAGACAGGCTTGTTTAGAGCATCATGGTTTAGGACAATCCTGCAGTGTTGGCAAGCAGAGGTCAGTGCAAAAAGCACAAGTGCTTGTCATGGCACAGGTCGCTGATAGAGTGCAGAGCTTGGACGTGGGAAAGGCTGCTCTGAATATGTAGCTGGCAAGACCTGTGCCTGTATGTACAGAAGATGCTGCAGCACCAGCTGTATGAGTGTCACAGCACATGTCTACACACAGCCTGTAGACCTTCATAGGCAATGTCGTGCCTGCACACAAATTTTTGATCTAGTGTTGAGCTACATATGTAACAGACTGAATCATTTGTGGCAAGTCTCAGTGCTGCAGCAAATCTCAAAGCTATTGGTGTATTGGAAGTTGTAGGGAAAGTTGCCTCAGAATTAAGAGCTTACTTGGCGGTGTCTACCCAGTCATCTGGCTTGGTGTCCTCTGGGTCATCAATCTCTTGATCAGGGTTGATGGAGGGTGTGAAGTCCTCAAACAGACTACCAGTCTTCTTCTCTTCCCCATCAATCAGGATTTGGTAGCTGCAGAAGCCACAGGTGGTGAGAGGAATTGTAATCTAGCGGAGCACAGCATGATCAAAGTGGCAGACAATGTCTGTCCATGTGTCCTCCAGGAAAGATGAGATGGACTGCACAAAATCAATTAAGCAGGCCAGGAGGCAGTGCGACACACAGAGTTCTTACGTGTTATCAGTCTCAATGATGGCAGTGTAAACGTGTGTCAGCTTGTCCAGGTTGACAGATGGTGGTGTGTCCAGGTGCTTCTCCTCGATCTCACCATTGGGCTTCTTGTGCCGCAAAATTAGGTGAATCTGAAAACAGATAACTAGATCAGCCCCGTGCTATGAACTAGGTCTGCTGAGGAGACAACAATAGCCTGGTGGAGCTTGCCTTGTTTGTTGATCCACACTTGTCAGCTCCAAACATCACAGTGTAAGGGGTAGCTTCTTTCAGACTGGCTGGATCGAACTCTTTGCTGTCAGTGATGAATTTCAAGTAGGCTCCGCCACAAGTCAAGCCCTCCGAAAGCTTCAACTCGTATTGGAGGACCAGACCCTTTGAAGGCTGTACCGCCTCGGGCAGGCGTGTGGAAATGCCATAGTGGCGGGCTTTGGTAGGAACCTGCTCAAAACATCGGGTATGTTGCTCGAGCGCATTGTGATCCTACCAGTGTCTGCATCTGCCAGTGTTGTTGCGTTACCTTCAAGGCCTGATCGTCTAGATTCTTCGGCGACTCGGCGGCAAACTTGCCGTTGTACTTGTCATCTTTGGATTGCACCCATCGAGAGTCCCAGCCACTGCCGAAGTCCTCAAAGAACGCTGCGTCTTTGGCGACGCACTGCACGGCAAACAATGTTGCCAATGCCAAGCACGCGACGCCGGCGCCTTGTAGGGAACGCATTGGATGCACTGGATCTCTCAATACAAGCCCAATTCCCCGCGTATACTGTGCTTGCAAGCTATGTGTACTCGCGGTACCAGCGAAGGTCTTGGCGGTGTAAACGAAGTTAGGGCACAGCAACGCGTTTGCTGCTCTGTGATTGGGCAAGAAGCAAAGGCAAATTTATATTCAAGTCTCGACTTCGCATGCACATTCATGCACTTCGCACATCGAAGCGTTGGCGTGCCCTGCGATCGCACCCGGCTGACACTCCGACTAAGGAACAACAATTTCACGCCGTTTCTGGCCTCGTTGACTGCAGCCCAACTTTGAGAGGGAGACCTTTGACACGTTTGCAAAGCGTGATCAATTCTTGGCAAAGCCAAAGTTCAGTTCATAGCGCTTCCGTGAAGTGTTTCATGCGAGACTACCACATCTACGGGACGCTCCTGACTTTCAGCTTAGCGCTCTTCGGCAACACTTGGTCTGCTGGGTTCGCCTTCGACGACAACTTTGCAGTGGTAGGCGTTAGCAGCGCAATCAACGTCTTGGTGTATTATCTTGCAATGGTATATGCCAATGCAGGTCAGCAATGGTGATGTTACAGGCAGCGCGCCTTTAGCGGAGATTTGGCGACATGATTTCTGGTATAGTTGGTAGCCTGCTGACAGCATACTGACTAATACAAGCTCTGAGCATTCTGCTGGTCTGTTTAGGGGTCAGCAGATCCGGTCTGACCAGAGCCACAAGTCTTACCGACCAGTGACGATCCTGTCGCTACGTTTAGTAAACTGGGCTGGCAAGCTGCTCCCAAATGGCAAGTCTCGCTTTATACATCTGTCTCCAAGATGCCATCTGTTTTGTCTGAACGCACTCAGTGCCATGCTGTTCATTGCATTGCTGGTGCAGGGGTCAACTGGCATAGCACTGAGAAGCACGACAACACAGGAGGTCTGAATGCATTTCCTTTCCATTTAGCCAATGTGATGGTGCACGCAATTAACAGCTGCCTGGTATACAGGTAAAATTACTGAAACTTAAGACAAAACCAGTGTGCAAAGCAGCAATGTGGTGTCAATCCCACCATGTCTGATTGCAGCTGCAACCCCAAGCTGTGTCCAACGCAGGGTCATGTTATGCTGCCTTGCATATCTGGCCCATGTGTATCATTGTCTTCTGGTCAAAGTGAATCATGCTTGTCATCGTTGATTCTGCAGAGCAGCTCTATTGCTGATTGCACTGAAGGCCCCCTGTGCAGACCTAAGCCTAGCACGCCAGCAGCATGCCCACATTGCTGCTCAGGGCAATGGCAAGGGTAGCAGCCACACCCACACTCAGCAGCACACCCTAGAAGCTTGCATAGCTGCTCTGCTGTTCGCTGCACATCCCATACACACAGAGGCGGTGGCCGGGATTGTGGGCCATGCAGAGCTGCTCAGCGCTGCACTGGCGCTGCTTGCTCTCATGGCCTATATGTCAGCTGCAAGCAAGGCAGACTGGGGCAAGCACTACCGTATGTTGGCGGTGTCGATGCTCATGTTGTTTTTGGCTGCACTCGCCAAGGAGATTGGCATAACCATGGTACAACACACTCCCCTCTGTCTGTCAGTGTGTGCAGTATGATACCTGCTTGCATCTTGTGTCACATGTATGCACAGATGTTTGATTGTGCAGTTGTCCTAGCTACGCTGCATTGTGCAAGCCAATCGCCACCTCACCTCACTCCAACCGTTACCTGGTGGGGCATTCTGCCACAGCTACGCACACACATACTCTTGCTTGCATCCTGCACCTCACTACACAGAGACACTCCATACGGACCTTCGCATCAATGCTTGACAAGCACACAGTGTTGTGTGAACAGGCCGGTGCCCTGGTCCTGATTGACGTGTACATGCTGCCATGGCCCAGGCTAAGCAGCTGCTCCTTGCGCCACCATGCAGCACAGCTGGCTTGCGATAGGAAGGTCATCAGGCTGGTGGCTGTCACTGCAGCTGTGGCAGTGTATGCACAGCTGCGCTCCTGGCTGGCTGGTGACCACCTTGTCAGGATCTACAGAAAGGTGAGCGGATGTGGAGTTGCATGCTCGACTGAGGATGCTGGAGCTTGATGTGTACCACATGCACAAGCTGGGCCACACCTCTTGTCATGCTGTTGATTGTATACCTTCCTCGCTAGATATCCTGGAAAGTTCCAGTGGGCGTTCCAAAACGTCAGCCCTGTGCCAAAGAAGACATCCTTGTTGACTTCACAGACTGAAGTTGCTATGCAGGCAGAGGACTCAATCCCAAGAATTAGCCACTTTTCTTTCTTCATTTCTTATTAGTCATCTTAGTTGACCCAGCTCAACCGTCGTTGAAGTCTGTATGCTAAACTCTATCCCCTGACTATAGGCATATACGGTGCAGGTGGAGAACCCGATTCCATTTGCAGACCCCTTGACAGCCAGACTCACAACCGGCTTTCTGCACGCCAAGTATTTCCACCTCCTGCTGTTTCCACTGCACCTCTCAGCAGATTGGTCCTTTGCCTGTGTGCCGTACGTACAGTCTCTGATGGATCCCAGAAATGCAGCAACAGCTGCTGTGTACGCAGCTGTGTTGTGGGTCATCATATCATGCAAGCCTTGGCAGGTGGTTGCACACATCCTGGCTGGCTCGAGGCACATATCACACAGCCAATGCAAGACAGCAAAGCCAGGGAGTGAACACAAATCCAGCAGACAGCAGCAGCAGCAGCAGCAGCAGCAGCCAACAACCGCATTTCAGGAATCTGTGCTGCAGCCTGAGACTGAAGCAAGCTGTGTTGAGGACAGCATAGCAGCAAGACATCAAGAGTCAGTCTGGCAGATGGTTGTTGTAGTCGGATTAGTCGTCGCTCCCTTCTCTCCTGCTGCCAATGTACTGTTCTATGTTGGGACATTCATTGCAGAAAGGCTGCTGTATCTGCCTTCGTTTGGCTATTGCCTACTGTTGGCACATTACCTGACGCAGCTCCTAGGGCCTCATGGCATGCACACACTCAGTTCAGCTCTGTCTTGTGCCGGCCTCAGCAGTGAAGTGCAGCCAAACCAGAGAGCATCTTCTTCTCCCAGCCCTCGTCTGTCCAGTGCTGGTGCTGCAACAGCAGATTCGACAGCACAGCATGATCAGCGGCAAGCTCAGTCTGTCAGAACGCATGTGCGTAGCTGGCTTGGCCTCGTGCTGCTCAGCGTTCTTCTGATGGGGTACAGCTGGCGCACAGTCACCAGGAATCTGGACTGGGAAGATGAAGAGACACTGTTTGTAGCCGCTCAGAAGGTGAGCCTCAACACAGGAGCTCATTCAACAGAGATGTTATAGCAAGGACAGTTTTTTGTTGACAACCATCTGAAAGAAGTGGATTGGTGACAATGATACAAGAGCTGATGGCCCCTCATGGGGTGGGGCCTTAGCCTTGGCAAGTCACGCCAGCAACCATCAGGGTATACCATGTACAACAGGCCAATCACGACAAAATACAAACAAATTGTGACAATAATGGGTTGATGTGCAGGTGTGCATGAACAGTGGCAAGGTGCGTTTGAACAGCGGTATCTTAGAGAGGCGTCACAGCAACTGGGACCAGGCCTTGCATCATTTCAGACGCGCCAGGGAGATTGATGACACCTACTGTGAGCCAGATTATTGGATTGGAGCCAGCCTGCTGCAGCAAGGCAAACATGTGCAGCTGGGCCTCATGGTGGGTTCCGTGGGCACTGCTGTGTTATTGGTTCTGTATCATGCAACTACTGCCAAACCACATGTCTTGGGACCAAAGTGGCACGTGTGTAATAGCAGCTGGGCCTCATGGTGGGTCCTGGTGGGCACTGCTGTGCTATGGGTTCTGTATCATGCAACTACTGCCAAACCGATGCTGGAAGCAATGCCTTAGTATTGTAGAGTTGAGGAAGCATCTGCGTGAGAGAGCAAAGCTGCATTGCTTTCAGCAAACAGGTGTGCAAGCGGGTGTTGTGAAGAGGAAAGGCGGCACTGGATCACATGCACCATGTGTTAGCAACTTGTGCCTTTGACATGACTTGTGACAAGAAGATGAACAAAATGATGGTGCCAGTATAAGCTGCTTTCTTTTCTGAGACATCTCTTCATAGCTGACCTTATGCAGGAGGTTGAGAGACCTATTGGGTTGGTCTGCACATGGTCTCATGCGCCTTTCAAGTGTGTTGCTGCAGGACTTATTGACTGATGCTCAGCAGTGTCAACTGGATCTTGCAACCATTCTCTACAACAAGCTGCATGCATGTGTGCTGGTTGCACAGGGCCAGAGTGGCAAGTGTGTGGCAGCAGGTGGAATGGGAACTTTGCAGCAAGTGGATCTGCTGATGGGCATCTTGTATGATCATGATAAGGCAACCGCTACATCAGAAACAGGCTGCAATTATACATTGCACTCATCACGCCTAATGTGCCCCATACAGGAGCTGGAGAAAGCTCTGAGGTGCAAGTATGTGGCAGCAAATGCACTGAATGCACTGCAGCAAGTGTATCAGCTGATGGGCAGTGAGGCCAAGGAGAAGGCTGCCTCTCATCAGGCCTGGGCCAGAATCCTGCTCAAGCCAGAGCTGGGCCGGGTAGTGGAAGCTTGTCAGCTGCTTGAGCAGGTGGCTCTTGAGAAGGTGCAGCTAGGCGGAAGCTATGCCAGTGCTCAAGGTAAGGTTCAAAGTGACACGGCTTACTATGAAGCATCCTGCCTGAGCTGGTGCAGCTGAGCAGAGGCTGCAATGCCTGGTACTACAGGTCACTACAGGTTTTGCGTCTCAATGAGGTCAGCTGAGCCAGCTTCACCTTGATTTTTGATTTGATAAAGCTGGCAGTCTCTGACAGACATAGCTGCTAGCAGATGTTGGCTCTCAAATCTTCCGTTCTGCCCATTTGGAATGATAAGACACCATAGGCACACATTGCACTTGAGAACTTGATGGTGCAGCAATTTTTGACGCGCTCACACAATAAGCATGTCCAGCTCCATCTGTCAAGGTACTGTCATCTATAATAGAAAAAACCTCTTGCCTACGCGCTTTTGGCTTCCATCCAAACGTCAGCTTCAAAACACCTTATAAGAGCATCAAGCATTCCTTCCCAACTAATCGCACAGTCTGAAGCTCAGATCATGGGTGCTTTCAGATGCGATGAAGCCGTGCCTTGTGCATCTGAAGCAAGCCCAAAATGCATCACAGCAGGCAGCAGCAGTGCCAGCACCAGCAGATGCTGCGTTTCCCAAGTCAGACAAGCCCCTCCTGGTGACCTACACCAACAGCACCCTTGCTCAGCTCATGGTCTGCACCAAGGCAAGGGGGAGAGTCCTCAGAGCTCTGAGTCAGCACAGACCAGACTCAGAGGAGCTTCAGGATGTTGTGTACAAGTACCTGCAGCGGCACATGCCGAGCTGCCGCTTGCTGCAAGCCAACGATGGTGATGGGGAACTGCAGCAAGTTGCAACTGTGCATTTGCAGCTGATCCATCTGGTAAGTGTCACAACACAGCACTCAAAGTCACCTCACCTCCCAACAAGTTGCTACTGTGCATTTGCAGCTGATCCATCTGGTAGGTTGTCATAACACAGCACCCAATCTCACCTCACCTCCTGGGGCAGCAGGCAGCATTTGGATGATTCATGCTGTGCTGTACTGGGCTGGCAAGAGCTGTGCGTCTTGTGCCATGCGTGCAATCATGAATGCACGACTTAGAGGGTGCACGCTTGAAAGACTGTTTGCTGACCAGAGGCTTTTTATTAGCTTCTGGTATGTTGGTGGATTATGCTCTGGACATCTACCTGAATGCAGGCTCCAAGTCGCAGCTAGGACAGTCTTGCATCATCCAACTACCGTCAAAGAGCTGATCGCATCCACACAAATTCAGGCAGATCATGCGGCCCAGCGGTGGATCAACAATTGCGTGGAAACAAGTCTTGACCTAAGGCTGTATTTGTTGAGCTACCAAGGTGATTTGGGCGTGCCACACTCAAAATAGCACACTGCTGGTGTCTGTGTTCAGGTGCAAAGTGCAGATTCAGAAGATCCTTGGTTTCAGCTTGAGTGGGGTGAAATTGTGGCCTTGGAAAACAGGATGAAAGAAGCAAGCCTGCATCTGCAAGTGGCAGCTGCTCTGTTCATGACTCATCTTGACCAGGTATGCTAAGTTGCTTTTACCTGACTGAAAAATATTCCGATGACATGTTGTAAGCTTGCTGTGTAGCATGACAGTGTGCTACAGGGCATTACAGGGTCCATGCTATGTGTCAAGTAAGCACAAGTTGTGGATTAGACAACTATCAGGCAACTGTCAAGTGTTGATGCCAGCCTTTTGTGTCCAGCAGTCCTGTTGCAGCATGCACATTTTCCCATCACAACTCATAGAATACACACAGATCATGCTGTGCTCGGATATGTGAACACTTGCTGACAGCAGGGTCTTAACACAGGTGCCGTCAGTCAGAAAGCGAGGAATTGCAAACCCACAAGATGCAGCCCAGTTAGCAGTCATGTGCTTGCGCAGAGTACAGCAGGTTCAGCCATCTGACATATGCCAGGTGGTGAAGCAAGAATGTGATGTGTATAACAAGCTGCAAAGTTTGCACCCTTCTGTTTCTGCTTCACAAGACCTTGAGAACTGCCAAAGGATGTTGCACAAGGTGTGCATGTAAACATTAGCGATGCACGGGTCACCTCAATCGTAGATAGCTTGAAGGTTCAAGCCCTAAGTAGCACACTGTGTATCATAAGTCTGATGACAGGCATGCATGGCAAACAGGTCAGGCAATGCTGTGTCAACTGCAAAAATGTCGAGCAATTGCAATGGTGCATGGGCAAGCACAGCAGGTCCTTCATGTTTCCTCAGCCAGGTGAAAGACTTTCAACTTGAATATATCATATGGCCACAGCACTTTGCTTTATGCCTTCCAGGCCTGCACAAGAAAAACTTTGCTTGTCAAAACGGCAGTGTGACATCTCTGCTCAGCACTGTTGATACCAACTGCAGGCCCCATTTGCTGTGACAATCTCACTCCTGGGTCAGCACACACTTTACATACGTACTGTGAGCTTTCCTCCCAGTGCTGCCAACCAACTCCAACCATGCAGAGAAAAGGACAAAGATTCCAACCTTGTAACAAAGAACCAGGGGAACTAAAAGCTAACAGACAACAACGGTGCTGTGGTCGCAAGACTGAGTGGCTTCACATGGTTTCCTGCCAGCTAGGCACAAACGAATCAATGAAACATGGACATCACCTGGCTCTGTGTCTGCTCCAGCTGGAGCAGGAAATGCAATGTCATCCGGGGGGCCAGACAGCTCAGCTACAGGGCGGGCAATGGGACACCCCTCCAATTCAGGCAAGGGGTACTCGAAATCAGGGCCTGCAGCAAGCAAGCCAAGATTGGTCATCTGCTGCAGACCAGCTCAGAAAATACTCAGCACGTCACACTGATGGGCTGACCCAGACTGCCAGGTGTCCAGGAATGTGATGATGTTAACAAACAGGTTGTGCAGCAGGTTGGTGCGCTGCTCCAGCGGTGCTGAAAGACTTGTC
>JAABUP010000768.1_pt1 | contig 69284 bp, 81 predicted proteins | sample 5559201 | NCBI WGS metagenome assembly JAABUP01 (sample SAMN10711887, study PRJNA513373) | rock metagenome | isolation source: Antarctica rocks | place: Antarctica
ACACTCACCTTTCCAAACAGGGCCACCTCTGCTCTGTTTGGAAAGGTGAGTGTGTCATCACCAGGGGCCTGGGCACCAGCTAGGCCAGCAGGACAGCTGCTGGAGGGGACATTGCTGCCTCTGGTGTCACTCCTCTGCTTCTCCTCAGCCTGTAGCAGAGACAGTAACAGTGCCACTGCAGCCTCCAGCCCCCTGCCTCGCAATGAGGATGCAGCAGTAAGTGCACACTTGGCATGAGCAAGTGACAATGCCAGCACTTCTTTTTGCTGCTGTTGCAGTATGTCATACTGCCATTTGTTTGATGATGTGTGCACTGCTGTTTTGTGCTGACTCTTTTAAAGCTGCAGCTTCACTCAACAGGAAGCGTTATTGCTACACAGGGGCCTGTGCAGGCACTGACAAGCAGTTTGCTGGCTGCAGGTTGTGCAGTGGAGCGATGGCTTCACAGATGAGTGGGCGTTTGAGCAGCAGGAGGGGTCCAGAGGGCCGGCCACCCGGGGTGACCTGGCCTGCCTGCTGACCAAGCGCTTGCTGAAGAAGAACGCCTGGGTCCACCACATTACGCAGCATCCTGATGACGGCAGAGAGCTGCAGGAGTGGGTTGATGACTGGCAGACTGACAACTTTTGCTGCACAGGTGAACACACTCAAACACCACCTCCCTCTATCGTTGTACTTATCACAGTCTGCCACCAAGGAGGCAAGGAAATGCCAGTCAGTTATGTCCATACACTGCCAATACAAGTGGCTGAGCTGCACTGCATTGGTGCAAGCTGCCCAGCAACGTGCAGCTGACAAGCGTTCACAATGTGCAGGAAAGACCAAGGTGCCAACATCAAACAGGTTGAAGCAAGACAGGACGCCTGTCTGGAGGCGCTATGACTTCCTGTCCTAGTCTTGACACCCTAAAACATAGTGGACTGCTGAGCGCCAGCCTTGCTGCCCATGCAAGCTCACATATCTGTGCAAGGACCGTCACTACTGGCTGACTGGACTACGCCAGACTGAAAGTCCAAAGTTCAGCAGCAAAATCAGCTTCAAGATCTTGACAATTACTCCTGTAGAGTTTGATTGCATGTTCCCTTCACAAGAGTTGTTTTGATGTGGTCTATGTCAAGCATATGCATTGGACCTGTTGTTAGAGGTGTACGAGCACAGCTCAGTGAACCTGCATCCCTAGTTGCATACGAACTTGCAGACATGTCAGCTATGATGCCCATTGCTGCTCCACATCACAGCATAGGTTTTAAATGAGAGAACTGGCTTTGGCGTTAACCCTCAAACTCGTGTGTCTTTCAAGGTCAATAGGCCCCCAAATATTGTAGATTGTACAGTTTGGCTACAATTTGCCAATCCTACCAACAGTAGTCAGTGCATAAAATATTGATCTTATTCAATATCATCAACTCGAAGGTGTAAGCATGTAATGAAACAGCACTGTGTCTTTGGGCATCCACTAGCAATCTGTGTAATGTCTGTCTAGTCTCAAGAAACTCCTAGGCAAGAGGCTGCAAACACTGTGTACAGGCATGAAATAATTTTGGGTGTCACTTGAAAGTCTAGCTTACTGTGCTGGATGCTAACAAACATACAAAGCCTATGGCAGTTCAGCTTTACAGTTGTACTAGTAAAGCAGACCAGTTCATTTCAGTAATATAGCAGCCGAACAGGAACTGTCACAATCAGGCTGTTTCTCAACATGCAACAGAAACCAGCCTACATCATTACATGACGGTGATGTCATTAAGTCAACCACTGAATCAGCACAATTTCAAAGCACAGCTGAAGGAGACATGAGCAGCTTGTCTGCACCAAGATTGTCGAGCCACCTATCTGCCACTCCTCCCACTGCTGACAACTCCGCAAGTATGCAGCAAACCACCCATGTTGGACTGTAGCAGCAGCCAAACATGCACTTCCTGCCCTTCCCTATGCTCATGTGCACAAGATGCAGCTCACCCTATTATCACCCTGCAACCTTAGAATAGTCAGTACTACTGTCACAATGATCTGCCTGGTCTGGGTGACGGTTGTCAGGACCGTATCACCGTAACACTTCATGGACGCAAGTAGGCCGGGTAGTGCTTTGCTTCTGCACCTCTGTAATTGCACCGCATCCAAAACACAACTTCGTCTGTGCAGTGCTCGACAACATGTTCTGTGCCTAGGCAGCACACGTGGCCGTGACAGGCTGAAACCTCAAGGTTTTGTTTTGCTGGATATGCAAGCTGGCCTCTGACTGCGGGTGCTGCTCTAAGTTGTGTCGGCTGCAGGCCCCACGTCCAAAAGACGCTTTCACTGCACAAGACAACGAAAGGCTTCAAGGACAGAATCAAGGTCTGCATATATAGGCTGGCAGTTCCTCAAACAGCTGCACCTGCACGTGCATCGACCTGACACAAAAGTTTGATGGCAATGCAGTGTCTTCATGGATGACAAACAGCACGAGTATTTGCAAAAGCATCAACCAGATACTCATGCTGACGTTGAGGCTGTAGCATCACACGTCAAGCATCTGCTGTCTTCTTTTGGTGTCCCCACCCAAGAAGCAGTCAAAGTATATGGAGACCTTCTGGCTACTGGGGACACGCATTTAGCAGCTTACACTGCTGCTATCAGTGTGGCTGAAGAGGTTTTGAGGCAGGCAAAAAAAGCAGTAGATGACGTGGAGAAGGTGACCAAAGCATTGGAGCAAAACAAGAGCCTTGCTATTTTGCGCGACCACATCAGGGACTTTTGCATCGACATTGCGTACAAGACGGGATTCTGCAGCTGGGGAGCACTTGCAGACAAGCTTCACTTTGAGCGCAAAATAAGTAGTAGGCCAACTCATGTGTTGCTAGAAACCACACTCAAAAACAAACATTTGAGTATGAAGGTGTGGAATGAGGTCAAGGAGGTAGCTGATGCAGGCATGGGAGAATTTCACCAAGGCAATGACTTGGATGCAAGGCTCGTGATGCAACTTTTGCATGATGACTTGTTGCCAGAAGACTTGGTACACACCAAGTCTAGTCTCATACACATGCTGCAGTATACTGATGGGGCCTGTGAGTAATATGCTAGGTGGACTTACCTTTCTTATTGGTCATAATTGCCTTCCGTCACAACAGCCTCAAGCCAAGCGCTCTATGGCCCTTGGTTGTTCTGCTTGCAAGAACAGCTTTGCTGCCTGCTAAAGTATCTGCTTAATGAAGATAAGCGTTTGCAATGTCCCCCCGGGGATAGATCTCCAGTGTAGGGATGACGTTTTGGGTTCGAAAAGAGCTATGCTGTGTCCCCATGTCTGCTTTGCCATTTGGCCCCTGCCACTGGCAGTGTTTTGTGGCATGTAGATCTTCCTTCCCAGTGAATGCATTGTCTTAGGTTGAGCTTCAGCTCTGCAAAATCCTAGATTAGGTCAGTCTCTGACAGTGCCAACTGCCCCAGCCAAAACAGAAGGGTGACAAGTGTATCCATCTGTCCCTCAGCTTCAGGTGAGACTTCATTTGGCTCTGTGTGCATGGTGCCATGTGTGGGACGCGCACAGTTTTGTCTGGAGTGGTGTCCAGGATAGGCATTTGCGATGTTGGCTAAGTATCGGCTTACTGTTGCCTGTGCACTATGTACTTGAATTGCATGCCTGAATAGACACATGTCACCTAGTTCTGAGCTGGGTGCAACTTCCATGCAAATGCCTCTGTGGACTGTTTGGCCTTTCAGATTGAGGTGACTCAGACTTGCGTCTGCGCGACCTGTGCTTCCACCTAGTGACCTGCATGCAGCATCGGGGATGAACTGTCATGCTTACTGCAACAGGCTGAAGAGCAGAGGAATGAAAGCAGCGGCAGCAGTTTCCCCTCTAGCAGCTGTCCTGCTTGTCTAGCTAGTGGCAAAGCCACTGCTGATGACACAGTCACCACAGCTGCAGCCAACAGCAGGCACAACATTGCTGCAAGGATGCAAGCTGCCCGACATCTGTGCAGCTGACGATGTGCAGCAGAGACCAAGCTGCTGCCAAAAGGTTGAGGCAGGTCAGAACACCTGCCTGGAAGCGGTACGACTTCATGGCCAGTGTTCTGTCTCGGCTCAGCCTGGCACTCTGGAACATAGAAGGCTGTTGAGCCCCAGCCTTGCCGGCCAATTAAACTCACATGCAAATGCAAACATCGTCTCTAGAGGCTGAGTGGACTATCAGAGTAGTCGCCGCGACCGTGGAGCTGTCAGATCTTTGCTGCTGCATTTTGAGCATGCTGCGTTTGGTTGCATATGCAGACCACATGAGTTGTTGATTCAGAACAAACATGTGCTCCTTTCAAGCGTATGCATTGAATCTGTTGTCACAGGGCCTCTGGTGCATTGAAGACAACAGTCTGGTGAACACTTGCATCACTAGTTGCACTTAAGCTGCACTGTACAAGTATCACTGTCTTTGCTACAGGCTGAGGAGAAGCAGAGGAATGACATCAGAGGCAGCAACGTCTCCTCTAGCAGCCGTCTTGCTGCTGCTAGAGGGAAAAGCGCTGCCTCTGGTATCATTCTGCTGTTTCTCCTCAGCCTCAGCCTGTAGTAAGGACGGTAGCAGTGCCACTGCATCTTCGAGCCCCCTGCCTCGCAAAGAGGGTGCAGCAGTACGTGTGTGCGTGCTATTTTGTGCTGACTCATTTCAGTGCTGCAACTGCACTCAACAGGGAGCATTGTTGCCACACCAGGGCCTGTGCAGGCATTGACAAGCAGTTTGCTGGCTGCAGGTTGTGCAGTTGAGCAATGGGTTCACAGATGAGTGGGCATTTGAGCAGCAGGAGGGGTCCAGAGGGCCGGCCACCCGGGGTGACCTGGCCTGGCTGCTCACCAAGCGCTTGCTGAAGAAGCACACCTAGGTCCACCACGTCACGCAGCATCCTGATGACGGCAGTGAGCTGCAGGAGTGGGTTATTCACCTGTGCAGCAAAAGTAGTCAGTCTGCCAGTCATGAACCCACAAGCAGACTGACTACTTTCACTGCATAGGTCCACCACCTCCCTCTATCCTTGCACTTATCAAGTTCTGCCACCAAGGAAATACAAGTAAGAGAGGTGAATACACTGCCAGTACAGGTGGCTGAGCTGCATTGCAGTGGTGCAAGCTGCCCAGCATCTTGCAGCTGACAAGCGTTCACAATGTGCAGGAAAGACCAAGGTGCCAACATCAAACAGGTTGAAGCAAGACAGGACGCCTGCCTGGAGGCGCTATGACTTCCTGGCCTAGTCTGGCACCCTAGAACATAGGAGACTGCTGAGCGCTAGCCTTGCTGCCCACCCAAGCTCACATATCTTTGCAAGGACCGTCACAATGGCTGACTGGACTACGCCAGACTCAAAGTCCAAAGGTCAGCAGCAAAGATGTGACAGCTTGAAGATCTTGACAACTATTTCTATAAATTTTGGTTGCATATATGCAGTTCACACAAGAATTGTTGTGATGTGGTCTTTTCAAGCATATGCATTGGATCTACATTTGGAGGTGTATAAGCACTGCTCAGAAACCTTGCATCATTATTTGCATACGAACTTGCAGACATGTCAGCTATGATGCGCATTGCTGCTACACATTCCAGCATAGATTTCAAGTGAGATATTCTGAATCAGTGGTTTTGGCATTAACCCTCAAAGTCGTGTGTCACTCAAGGTCAAATAGGCCCCAACACATTGTAGATAGTACGGTTTGGCTACAATTTTGCCAATGCTACTGACAGTGATTAGTGCATAAAATTATTGATCTTATTCGACATCATCAACTTGAAGGTGCAAGAATGTAAGGAACAGCACTGTGTCTGGATATCCGCTATTAAGCTGTGTAATGTTGTAGGGCAAAATCCCACATTGCGCATTAGATGCCCTATAGCTCATTGTACCCTGCTACACTCCCCCCCCGTCAAGTTCCGAGCCACCGTGCCGGAATGATCGATGTCAGGTATAGCGGAGGACCCCCCACACATGAGGCACTATCCTCAAGAAGAAGAATGCAGCGCAGGCCCCTAGGATCGAGCTTGCGATTTTCCACATGAAAGCCCAACGAGCTTCCGAATCCGAAACCACTTGTTGTAGGGCAAAATCCCACATTGCGCATTAGATGCCCTATAGCTCATTGTACCCTGGTACATGTAATGCCTGTCTAGTCTCGAAGAGCTTCTAGACAGGGAGCTTCTAGACAGGGGGCTGAACACACTATGTGCAAGCATGAGAGAATTCTGAGTGTCGCTTGAAAGTCTAGCTCACTGCAATGGATGCTGACGGACGTATAAAGCCAATGGCACTTCAGCTTTACTGTAAGCAGACCTGATCACTTCAGGAAAAAAAAATGTGCTTTTCAGCAATCATAAAAGGAGCCTCTAAGGCGGCAGCCCCGAGCTGTCCATTTCAGAACATAGCAGCCACACGGGAATTGTCACAACCGTGTCCTTTCTCAACAAGCAAAAACAAGTCAGCCTACAACATTACATGTCATCAGATGTTCAAAGCAAGTTTGAAGAAGACATCAGCAGCTTGTTTGCACCAAGATTGTCAAGCCACCCATCTGCCACTCCTCCCACTGTAGAAGCATGCTGACATTGCTGCAAGTATGCAGCAGACCGCTCACGTTGGGTTGTAGCAGCAGCTAAACAGGCAGTTGCTGCTCTTTCTCATATTCATGTGCATGCCTCTCTTATCAACCTGCAGCCGCAGAATAGTCACATGTAGCTATACAGACAAGCTGCGTATCAAGAAGGCCAGCATATGGGGGCAAGACATGTCTTGATATGGCAGTGAAGCAGGCGCATATGGGGGCAAGACATGTCTTGATATGACAGTAAAGCAGGCGCATACATATTGTTCGTGGTATTGAGAGCAGGAGGTTGGCACACCTGTCCAGCTAAGTCAGCCATTGCTGCCTGACTGTCATGCTCTGTCCCCATCATTGTCACGCTAAAGCGCTGTAACTTGACACTGACTTGCAATGGCAGTCTTGATGAGGAGGTTGGGCACCAGGCGCGTATGGGGCAGCAGGGCCTGGGTGACCGGGGAGGTGGGGTGGTGCTGCAGCCAGTGCTGCATAGCGCACCTTCTATATGTGTGCCCGTCTGCAGTTGTCACAAGGTCCACCATCACTGCCTGTCAATGACTGTCACAGAGGCAGCAGGCTCAGGCACATCATTCTTCATGCTTGCCCTTCAGTGCAGGCTGATGTGAAATGGCGCAAATTGCTTGCGCAAATGACACACATCCTAGCAAGACAAGGGGATGTGGAGCGCGGATGTGGATGTGAACCACTAGCCATCGATGCATTCATGATCACCTTGCAGGCTGAGTCTTTCGCTGTGTCTTTCTCATGTTTGGACGCTTGTGGGTCAACACCAGTTTGACTGTCCCAGACCCACCTCTGCATGGCTATGGCTGCACCTGTACAGCAGACCCAGATTGAGACTCTTGAAAGCAGCATTGTCATTAAAACCCACAACTTAATACAAAGAACTGCTACAAGGACTGCAGTAAGCCATTTGTCTATACACACCTCCCAGGGTGCATAATTGTGGGACCAACAACCAAGAAAGACATGCATTGAGTGCGACACTGAAGCATGCCAACCTGTTGTGCCTTTCAGCACACGCATGGCAAGGTGGTGTTGGTCAGAGAAGCAATGCAGCATGCAGAAGATTGGCTACCTCTGGACGGCATGCATAAATCTTTGAAACCAGATGGGCAGGACACTGACCTCTGGTGGCTTGCAACAATCACCAGTCAGTGTTGCAACTCATGAGCTGCTTGACTCAGCTGTTGCCGCTGGCTTGCAATGGCACCCTTGATGAGGAGGTTGGGGACCAGACGGGTGTGGGGCAGCAGGGCCTGGGTGACCGGGGAGGTGGGGAGGTGCTGCAGCCAATCCTGCATGGCGGCCCTCTCATATGTGTGCCCATCTGCAGCTATCACAGGCTCCACCATCACCGCCTGCATTTGCACATGCTCACTTCCATAAGAAAAGAAAATAAAATAAAAGTTTACGCTTTTCAGCGATCATAACGGGAGCCTCCTAAGGCGGCAGCCCGGAGCCTCACTTCCATAACTGATGTACCGGCTGCAGTGCTGTGCATTCAGCACACGCAAAATAGCACTATTCATAAGACCTGCAGTGTGATTTCTGCTTGCAACAGTCACCTTTGTCTTTGATGCTACCTGCTACTGATGAACATGGCCATATAATCAAACATCAAAGCAACACCTCCTTATGTTAGAAAACAGGTAAAGAATATCACATTCGGCAAGACATGACATGTTACCACAGACTGACAACAAGGTCAATCACAAGCACACAAGCCACCTTTGTGATTGGGCAGCGGAAGAGCTGCAACATGTTGGCATCTGTTTGCAAGGCTGATGTGGCGGAAGCACTTGCAGCAGAAGGTGAAGGCTGCTCTGATGAGTCCACAGCCTGCTCAGCCTCCAAGTCTAGACTGCCCACAGCTTCAGCCACAGAGCTGACAGGCTGAGCCTTCTTGGCTTTCTGCCTCTGCTTCTTGGCCTTCTTGGCTGCTGCACGGGCCTGCCGTTGCTCCTCTTCAGCCAACAGCTGCTGACCAGCCACCTCAGCTGCTTGGTTTGCTGCCTCTGTATTCACTTCCAGCTTACCCTTCAAGTCTGAGACTGCCTTCTTGACAACCGCTTGATGATAGAATTCTGAATCCTACAGCAACAGGCTGCATGTCGCATCGCAGAAGCAACCCTTGCAGTCCAATGCTTGCATGCAGGGCCTTCCAGCAGGGACATTGTTATATACTTTATCACTGCCTAGGTGTTGTTTGCAATACCAAGATCACATGCACATGTCGCTGAGCAGACTTGAACATTGCGTTGCACGCACAGTCTAATCCCCTGGTGGTAAAGTCTGGCTCCATATAACTGAGCCCATCAGCATCAGTAAGTTTGTTGTATGCATTCACACATGACATGAACAATCAGCAGTATCTTACACCCAGCTTTGGGAAGAACTGAGCTGCTTGGATAAGGACAGCCCTGGACTGTTGCGCCCAACCAGCCAGCACCCCAGGCTCAACAAAAAGCTTGTAGAAATGTCGTCCCAGTATTGTGTATATCTCATTGTTTGTTGGCAGGCTTACACCAAAAAACCACGAGTTATCTTGGGCAGCGTCTGAAAATGCAGAAGCCCACAATGTGTTGGCCTTGCACAGAGCATCCATTTGTTGCACTATTTGCCCTGCAAAACGCACATGATCAGCTGAGGCCTCTCAGCAAGTTAGGTGATTGTCTGCAAACGAAAAAGGATGAGGTTGCTACACAAAAGTCTGAACCAGCTAGCAGTGCAAGGTAGACATGTTAGAGTGAACTGCATATGCCAGCCCAAGTGACACATTGGTTATGGCACAACAGCGCTTTTCACCTATGTACATAGCTACTGTAGCGGCGCGCTCCTTCAACCTTGTCTTCACTTTGCTCTCATGCGCCTGCACCTTCCTCAGTAGCTTGAGAACATCATCCTTGCATGCATCTGCAAGCATCACAAAGAGCTGATTGACAACTTCACAGACAGAGGATTTGCGTATCGCCGACTGTATTTCACAGGCATGCCTTAAAGAACAAGATGAAGGCACCCTTGCTTCAAGGTGGGTCTAAGTGATTCACCATATGCCTAAAACGCACCTGGCTTAGTGGCAATAGTAGCTGAAGCTTGACACCGTTATGACAGCAGGGCAATATGCGTGAAGGTGCAAGGAGGAGCTGTTGACAAACTTGTGTTAGCGTCAGCGGGTGCAAAGCTGCTGAGAGCCTGGTCAATACATTGCAATCCTGCCCTGCCTTCTACCTGTGACAGAAGTGTTGGCAGCTTCTGTGGGGGTCAAGCTTTCTGGAGCTACCGACGCACGAGAATCCATGTGAGCTGCATGTACTATCAGGGCTGCAAGGTAACGTAAGCCTGCCAGCGCAACAGACCTCCGCATCTTCTCTGCTTCATACACTTGCTCACCAAAGTCCAGCGCCAGGTAATGAGCTGCAGCCACATAGCATGTGATGATCAATCCATGTACATGTTGACTAAGCGGATAGGTATGGATATTGCGTAATGTGACAGGCGTATTGTGCCACTGTCATTTCCACATGTTGCCAACAGAATCGGCTGGCAAGCATCTTGAGGTAAGCCCCGGGGAGTGGCTGTCAACCCTAGGCAAGCTGCTACTTGCTGAGTTGATGCACACTTTGCATGGTTTGCAGGTCATGATGCCAACCAATGCACTGCTGCAACATGGCTTGTATGAACACAGGTTTCACAAAAATACATGCCTGCCATCTGTGAGAGACAACATATTTTAGCGATTCTCATTGCTCAAAGTGCGTTGACTACACTTATGCAGAAGGGACAAAGATGGCACGTACGTAGTATGCGGATGTAAGCCTTGATTGCACCGTCGGTCATCTGAGCTGCCCCAGCCTTGTATAAGGAGTTGTCAAGGTCTGCACGCCCAAGGTTGGCTAACACGCCAGCCCAATAGCCAAGGCTGCCCTCCCAATCAGCAACAGCAAGACCGCCCTCGCTCGCGCTCTGAGCATCCAGAAGTCCTTGGAGGATGCACAGTCCACTCAACAGCACTAGCCCCTCTTCTTGCAGACACTCAGCAGATGACAAGTCTTGGTGGTGCTGGACCACCATCCATTGGTACAAGCCCAATGGAAAAATGTTCTGCACAGCAACAAAGACATGGTGTGAGCATCAACAAGAAGCTCTTGAGGGTTTGAGCAAAGCAGACTACGCAACATGCTGAGTTTCTTGTTTCACGAGACTGGATTTGATACGCAAGCCACTCTACTACATCAGACAAACTGACACAAGGTCTAAGAGTCAGCAGAACCAAGAAGGAAGATGTACCTGAGGAACAGTAAGGTCTGTGAAGTCTCTCATTGCTGACAGCATGGACAGAGCTGCCTTGAGCAGGCTAAAGCGTGACATGTCTGTGCGTGCGAGGCCACTGACATCTGGCAACCGCTTCAACACATCACATAGCAGGTCCACGATTGCCTGCGGGGGCTGCAGCAAACAAAAGAACAACACAATGAAACCCCATGTGGGTTTGAGCATTGAAATGCCTTCATCCCTGCTTGCAAATCACGGCGCTACAACTCATGGTTACATATGCCGCAAGCACTCACGCAAGCAACCATGCTATGGACAAATGCAGCATTGTTTGCATCTCAAGAGCCAAAAAAAGAGTGGTGAAGGTGACAACCTGGGGTAAGGCTACTGCTACTTTTCCACAGAAAAGCGCAGCTCTGTCAAGTGCTTCTGTCAAAGCCCGACAGTGATCCTGAGACCATGGTTGTTGCACCTACAGGCAACACTGACATGGCATCACATCCTGGCAACGCATATATTGCCAATAGGCGGTGACCTTGCCACAGCAGCAATGCAGTGGAATTGACTGTGGTGCTTTGCACATCAGGCAGTGCACGAGGTGCACAGCAGCACACAAAAGGGCAGTGTACATCAGAAGGGGCTAGGAAGTCGGCATGAAAGAGGCAGACCTGCAGGCCCTCTTGGATGAGTCTGTATATTCTGAGTATCATGTCCTGGTGATTGACCAGAGTAGCGCACAAAAATGAACTCTGCGTTGCATCCTGTAAGTAGCCCATTTGCGACAAATCCCTGGACAATACCGTGGCTGTGTAGCAGGTATTTGCCATGACAGCACATGCAGTGAGGCGTGTTGCCAAGCTGGGATGGCTGGTCATCACAGCACTAAAGCCTGTCAGGATGGCGGCATGCATGACCAGATGCCAGCCATCCATGCCCAGCTGAGGAATGCTATGGAGAGCCTTGATTGCTGCACTTGTGATGACTGGGATCTGCCCCTTGTCTGGTGAATCAGTGTGTCTGTCGTCCCAGACAGACATGGTTTCTGCATGAAACCGATTTGGTGTCAGGCTTCTAGGCTTTTGCAGTCAATATACATTCTATTATGCACCTGAGTAGTTTGCAAACACTGTTGCTTGTCCGTAAGATCTGTCCTGGCAACCATGTCAATAATGAAGATTACATGTGGCATAGCAGTCATTGTTGTTGGGTGTAGGACAAAGCATTGCAAACCTGGTTTGACATGGAACACAGTTTATCAGCCAAGCAGAACAGTCTGATACGTGAGTGCACAGAGGAGGAAAAATAAACCTCTAGCTAGTCAACTAGGTTGTACATAGGTGACAGGGTTGTGAGAACTACATGGGAATTACGAGATGCAGAGGCTGAGCAACAGCCTGCCCAAGCGCATCAAGAGAGTGCTCACCCAGGAGCTCCCAGATGCTGTGCACTCGATAAAAGTAGACTGCAGAGAGGGTCCACCAGTGCGGGTCGCACTCATCAAGCTGGGTGAGAGATGCATCACTGGCCAAGCGCTTCAGCATGGCACTCCCCAATGCAGTCAACTTGGCAAGCGAAGGGCCGCCGGACGGCGCCCAGGCCTTCCACTGATGCATCAATGGAACCAGGCCAGCTGCAAAGGTGCGTTGCAGGTCCAGCTTGGGGTCTGCCATGTGACCCAGCAGCAAGTCATGCAGCAGCATCACCAGCTGGTGTATCAGATGGTTGTACAGGGGTAATGTGCTGTGCTGTGACTGGTCCAGGGTTGCAATCTCCGACTGAGCCCAGTGAATGCATGCTGCAGCTCTGCAGGCTATTGTTTGGATTTGGCCCCATGCTACTGCTGACGGTGTACACCAGTTAAGCACTGCAACCACACAACGTTGCAGATATCAGAGGATGCCTTGATTGAGATTTCAGCAATGGACCAGGTGCATTTATGGGATTTACAGGTGCAATTGATGGCACATAACAATGAAGAATGTCAACAAGCTCCATCAAGAATATCATACAAGCACTTTGCAGGTACAGCTTGCTGAGTGACACATATACAAGCATTCAAGCCACGTATGATTGTGTGCTGCAACTCTGCCATGTGTTGAGAACTCATCAATGTGTGAGGACAAGAGACTGGCAGGGTGGCAGGGGAAATGAGCAATGGCAGCACAGCACGAGTCCGCCCACCTTCTTCTGGCTGACTGTCAGATGCATTGTCACCATTTTCAGCACCAACTGGGCTCCGTTGATCCCCTGCACTGGTGCTTCTGAGGCCGGTGGGGCTGCTGGGTGAGGCCCCAGCAGGCAGTGCAGCTTGCACACAGCTGCTGTGGCTGACAGTGACAGGCTGACGAGAAAAGGGGTCATGACTGAGGAGGTCCTGCAGAAGCTGTGCAGTTTTCACCGAGACTTGCAGGTTGTGCTGCATAATGTGGCTCAATGGGCGTGCTGCTCTACTTTCTGAACCTGCACATTCACAGCACTGTTACTGTGACAGTCAGCAGTCATGTGTGTCCCTGCACGATTGGCACAACGCTGGTAGCCAAGCTTGGGTTTGCACAGTCTTCAAGCTGGCATTAGGTACGTTTTAGGGCTTACTTGAGAAACGACTGTCTGTAGCCCTGCTGTCCACCATGACTGATTGCAGCATCTTGGACAGATGCAGCATGCCATGCAGATGTGCCAAAGCAGCCTGCTTGCGCTTATCGTCCTCCACGAGGACCAACAGGATACAGAATGCCTGATATCCCCTGACCGTGGTGCGCTCCAGGCAGCTTATAATCAGGGGCAAAATGCCTGCACCAGCATAAGCTCATGCCGCTTGGACAACATCAAGCAGCGACTATGCAAACACGAAGTCTTGTCACGAGGTCTGTTGCACATGCATGGTTCATACATAAATCCACAAAAACGCTGACTCATGGGAGTGTACGCAAAGGAGACATACCTAGCGTGAGCATTTCATCGACTGCATGTTTCCGGTCTTGCCGACGGCCTGACGTCAACAACATCTGAAGTGTTGAAAGACTATACTCTGCATATGCCTCGCTCAACTCTAGCTTGGGCTCAGCACTCAAATTAGGATCTGTCATCTGCTTGATGATTTTCAGTGCCTGCTTGAAGCCAGGCATGATGACTTGCACTAATCTGACATACAAGGTTTCCAGCTCTGGTGAGTCATCTGCATTCCCAATTTGGGAGCGCACAGAAGCATGGCGTTTAAGGCTATCTGTGACAGTAGGCTGCAGAAGATGAATGGCTCGAAAAAGAAGCATTTGTGCAGACTCAGCAGCAGGGCTGACGACTTCGACTCGTATCAAGCTAGCCAGCTTGCAGGAGGTCACCAAGACACGCATGAGCTGAATGGCAATGTCGGTAGCACTTTGATCACCCCTCATGGGTGCGCCCAAGTTGTCATGGGGTTGAGCAAGCTTGATTGCTTGTGCTGTTTCAGCAAGACTGTCACCAGTGGATTGGGCCTCCTGTGAGCAGCCCTGTGCTGCAGGCTGATCAGCTTCCATTGAGCACTGTTCTGCTGGCTGGGTTTGTGCTGACAGACGAGGCAGCGCAGACGGATTCTGCAGAAGTTGAAGGAGCAACAGCAATGGATGCATGGCTTGCCTAGCTGACTTGAAAACAGCCCCTGTCAAGCCATCATGCATACTTGAACTGCTGATTGGAACACATTCATACGGCTTGAGGCTGAGCATGTCAATCAGCAAGTAACTGTCCATCGTCATGCGCACAATCTCATCATGCTTGCTAAAAGACTCTGCAATCGCCAGCCACACCCTTGGCGTGAGATCACGTAAAAGGAGCCCTGTTCCCTGGAAGACATGTTGGAGGAAAAATGCGAGAGGTGGCTGATTGACTTCGACATCAATGCGTGTTATGCCTGCTGCATTGTAGATGATCTGCACAGACGTAACTTGTATTTTTACACTGGCGCTACCAGCTTGCAGATTGCCCTCAGATAGCTTTACCTGTCCCAACAATTTGTTCTTAGCCAGCGGCTTCCCGTCGTGGAAAAGCCGGCAACGTTGTGCTGACAAGCCTTGCTGGTGACAGTACTCGTCTAGAACTTCAAGTAGGGTGTCAGCGACACCGTAGTCACCCTGCAAGAAGGCTTCAGGGCAGCCCTGAAGCCACGACAAAGGATAAATTGCAAGCTCGATGAGCAAAAAATCTCGTCACGGGCCAGCAGGATACCTTGGCCTGAAATCTGACTTCCAAAGTGTCCGTCATCTGTCAGGCTTCAAGATCGGTCGAAGCTGTGATTGGCTTCACACTGGCTCGGTACACTGGTGTGATAGGTTTAATACAGATTTTACAAACGTGTCCCACAGTTCACGATCTGCATCATGAGGCAATCTGCTAAGAGCACCTGGCCGCAACCATGTCATAGAGAGAGATTACAATGCTTTAGCCAGCCAGCAAGTCTGATCACATATAGAAGAAGACGAAGGTCAAATGTGGAAAACATCAAGACAGTCTAGAACGAACTTGAAAACCTGCATATGATCTTGCTGCGCAAAAAAGGATCTCATGGTGTTTGTGATTGTGGAAAAAACGATCCGGCTGCTCTGAAACCATTGCCACATTACATGCACAATGCAGCATAAAGTGTAGGCGGTAAGTGGGTTGATGCAGTGGAGAACAGTGTCAGATCCAAGATTCCGAGACACCGCAAGAACGGTGCCAAGCACTGCTCTGACGAACACCTGGACATCACATCAGCTTTTATGGTACATTTGATGGCGTTCAGGACGGACAGATGTTGCAGAGGACACTGTTGACATATTAGCTGGGGCTGCCAAAGCTTTCCCTCAGCTTAGATCTTGACAGAACATAAGAGAAAACGTGCCTGCCTTCCGAAACAACATCTGCTTGAAGTCGACGCAGACTCTCAGCATCGTCTGCGACTCTGATGCATACCAGCTCCAGCACACCTTCACAAAGCAGTTGAAGTGACTTGATAAGTTTCTCTGTGGCTTGAGGACTTGCTCATAGCTTTGGTGCACACCCAGTCTGCATGTCCAGGTGGCTTGTGCAAAAAGGCAACGTAGCTTCACAGTCTTGTCTGTGGGTGAGGGGGTTGCGTGACGTCCTGCATATAAATGCCATGCTGCATGGCGTCTGAGCAGAGTCATTGCAATGTCAGCCTTTTCTGTGGCTTCATAGATTTCTGCTGACTTCTAAGCCTAGTTAATTTTGACAAGACAAGCACAATCAGCGGAAACCAGCTGCATCTCTCAACCACATATCAAAATGCTGCTTTTGCACCTGTTAGACCATGAGGTGATCAACAAAGATGCCAGAGGAATTGCTCATTCCTGATGACTTCTTTTCTTTTGGGTCAAGAGCATTCTGTTTCTTGCAGGTGGATTTGCTGAGGAGTGTGGCACAAAACTTGGGACACACTGTGACAGCCAGCACAAACTTGAAAGCAGGCCAACACATCTTTCAAAAACACCTATCAGGACAATTTCGAAGTGCTATCCATCATGGTAAATGATGTTGTGTCTGCCTGCCTATGAGCGCAGGATGGCCAAGCCCAACAGACTGAAAAGTCCTGGGTGGTTTGCCGTTCTAGGTGCCTTTGACGAATCATGAGAAGGTACGCAGCATACCTGCGACATGCTGAGTTCTGCCAATGCATGACTTCCTCTGAGATTGTCGCAGCATGACCTTATTGCTGTATATAGGTAGCATTGCTCAAGTTGTGCACTCAATGTGATGCTTATCAAAGGCTGATCAGTGGCCGAACAGTAAGCGTATCACAAACAGCTCCATGCCTCATTTGTGAATCGCTGTCGGCAGTCTTTGTTATCTGAAGCGATGCACAATGTGCAGGTGCACCACCCTGTTAAATGCCTGAGCCAGGATGAGCACAGTGGCCATTGAACATTGACACTGAGAAGGCATTGATACAGAGAACTGTGAGGAAGTGCATGAACACTTCAGTATGCTGTGGTCACGGGTGCAGACCTACATAGACCTCAGGTACTATGCTGATCTGGCGTTGTACTCTTACACTGACCTCTGGGTGTCGAAATGTTGATGGCACTCATGTTCAGCAGAAATGCTCAAGTACTCTCAGCTATGCAGCAGCACAGCACAGCACAGCACAGCACAGCACAGCACAGCACAGCAGCCTTTATTCAATGTCAACATCGCACCTCATCATCAAATTTTGCGGCAGCACATCACAAGCAACAGACTCACAGGAGGTTAGTCAGCTTTGTGTGTGTAGTAATTGTACTAACTACAGTATCATACTTGATGCAGCAGATGTGTCGCTCTGCGATCACAGAGTTCTGGGTCAATGGCTGCTGTACGCGTCTCAGCTCAGATGCGTAGCTATGTGGCTACTACATCAGATAGGTGCACCTGCACATTGTGCATAGTATGCACATTCGATTCAGGTCATAGAGACCGCCATTCATCATTCATGCATGGATCAGCTTTTCAACACCTGGTGTTCAACGGCTGAATCTTGTTTGTAGATTTTGAGCAAATTGCATGGACATTGCATGAACATACATGGCAGTCAGGTGATGAATAATCTACGTGCTTTGCCACGTCAAGTCCGGTGACAAAGGACAACAATTTTGGGCACATGCCAGCTCTAGCTAGAGTTTGTAAGCATTAGTAATGGACCGTTACGGCACTGGCCACAGGTTCTAAATCCCCACTGCAAACTTTCAAAGACCTGTCGTTGTATACCAACTGGTGCCGAAGTTTTCTCGGAGCAACCGCGATGAGTACATCACAGGCATGAAACCCAAAGGCATGCATCGTTCTTGCGCCCTGGCGCCAGTCATGCAGGCGACCAGCAAACGCCGTGCAGACCTTGCTAAGCGGATGTGCTGTCGCAACCCTGCGGTGCTAGGCGACCGTGCAGAGCATTTGAGCTTGTCTGCAGTCAACAACCAGCAGAAGACCTCGACAAAAGTTGTGCAGCGGTTGACCAGGATTGTCACCCGTTTTGGCAGCAAGAGTGAACTGGACTCCCCTGCTAGCGAGACAGTCAAGGTGGAGGTCAACGCAAGCGATTCAGAAGTTTCTGACGCCCTGCTTGAACACTCTGATGGTCCAAGCATCAGCCTTCCTCACAGTCGCCAAGGTTTGAGTCTCTTCTTTGTGAAGCATTTGTGCATATTCCTGGCAAGTCCGACCTCACATGACACAGAACTTACCATGTGTCTCACACAGCTGCCCTGCCTTGCAGGTGAGAGGGTGTTGTCAGCTGCGAGTGAGATCTCACAACAAGAGGGGACTCAGGGCAAGGTAGTGGCACACACTGTCATACACCTTGAAGACCTTTCGGCATATGTCATGCAAACTTCGGCATTTATGTCCCATGCAGCTCCATCTCCGCCTACCATGTGCCAGCCCTGAGGCTTGCCAGCACTGTTTGCTTTGGTCTTCTGCATCACTCAAAGCTTGTACTCAAGCACATGAATGACCACATGGCCAGCATGGATGCAACCACACAGGCTCATGTTAAACCTTCACTACTGTACTTGATGAATAATGGGCAGTCAAGCTTTGCACCATTACACTGGTGTATGCACCGCCATGCAGTAGACATGACAGCAAGAGTGTGTCAGAATCCCAGTGCGAATGCCGCTCTGTGCTTTCACTTGCTAGCAGCATGCGCTGAACTGCACAGCCTTCTAATATTGCCATACGTGTAATATGTCGCTAGACGTTTTACTCTGCTCACATGCTTCAATTGTTGCAGTTGCACAGCGGAGGCACATCTCAAGCATCTGCTGACACCAAACTCTTTGAAGAAGCTGCTGAAGCCAAGGTCCTAAGGGCAGAGGAGGACACATCTCACCTAGCTGCCAGCTTCATGATGAAGGCTGCAGTGACAAAGGCCCTGCATGAAGAGCAAACAGGCATCATGCAGGTGAGCAGTTTCTGCATTTTTCAAAACCCTTTAATGTCTAGACATACAACAAGTCAAGCTCCTTTTGTGTCTTGTGGATCTGGGAGCTTGAAAGCCACACATTCAGACATAGTCTTGTTTGTAGCTCTGCCCAACAAGCACCATGGCCTGCACAATACCCCTATGGCTAATAGTTCAATGTCACAGAAGCATCGGTGCAAACAAGCGCAGACAATTGTTGCAACATGAGATGCATGAATTTGGTGGCAAGCTTAGTCATGGCTGCTGTACAGCTGCCTGTGCTGCTTGAATGCAGTCACGTGCATGCAACATCTGCATTTGCTGTTGCCTGCTGCCTACTGTTGTGCATGCCACTACGCTTTGCTGCTAGACCCACTTTTTGCAGCAGGTTTGTGTGTTTCTTGCGACTGGCAGCATGTCTGTATGCAGGCTGATGCTATGGCCTTGGTTACGGCAGCAGAGCAGCGCATGCAAGCGCAAGATATCAAGTACGCAGAGATCTCAAGGGGCACCATGAACTACATGGACGCCGCCGAGAAGAGGCACTCTCAAGCTATGAGCGAGGCATCAAAGCAGCATGCACGGCAGCTGCAAGCCCAGAACCACAGTGCGTTGGGTGACCTCCAGCAGGAGCAGCGCGCAGCACAGCTGCAGCTGAAACTGCAGCAGGAGAAGTTTGACGGCGCCCTGGCTCGATCGAAAGCCCAGCATGACTCAGAGGTGATCCGTTTCATGAAGGAGTCTACAGACGCACGCACAGAGGCTCAGGCTCAACTGGCTCAGCGGCACCTCAGTCACGAGGAGGCTAAGAAGGCCATGCATGCACAGCTAGCTCAGCAGTTTGAGCAGCAGCAGAGCAGCCTTGCTTTACAATATGAGGCTGAAAAGCAGAGCCTGATGGCAGAGCTTGCTCAGCGTGACTCTACGATGCAATCTCTGCAGGCAAGGCATGCGTCTGCAATCCTGAAGGTCCAGGCAGAGCACTTCTTTGAGACGCAGAACTTCAGGTCCCAGCACAACTTTGCTTTTGAGAGCAGTGAGGCTCACCATAAGTCTCAGCTGCAAGCCACCCTGGCAGAGCATGCTGCTGCCACTCTCAGGACTCAGAGTCAGCACGAGTCTGAGATGGAGGCCCTCAGGTCCCAGCTTGAGGCTCAGGCTCGACGTGCTCTGGCTGAGTCCCAAGAGCAGCATGACGCTGCCATGTCTGCCTACCAGGCACACCTTGACTCAGCCCACATTGCTGAGCTTGTGGCACAACACAGCGCTGAGTCTGAGCGCTCACTCAGCCAGCAGCAGGCAGCTCAGCTGGTGGCTTGTGGAACAGCTCCAAGCGAGGCATGTCACAGAAGCAAGTCAGTCGTGCAAGCGCCATGCAGATGCCCAAGCTCAGCATGACTCTGACATGCAAGCCCTGAAGGCAGAGCATGCAGCCAGCATCGAAAAGGTCCATGCTAAGGCTGAGTCTGCCATGTCTGCCCACAGCGCACAGCTCAGCGCCCTGCAAGAGTCCCTTGCTCAGCATGAATCTCAAGCCCAGATTGCCCAGGCTGAGCATGAGGCCAACATCCATGCTCTGGAAGCAAAGCACTCAGGTGCCATAGCCAAGGCTCAGACAGAGGTGGACACGCTCACAGCTCAGAATGCTGCTGCTGCTGAAAAGGCCTTGACTCAGCATGAGGCTGATGTGCATGCACTCATTGCGCAGCGTGAGGCCACAGATCGTGCTGCCAAAGAAGTGTCTGTGTCTGAGACTAAGCTCAGGAAGAAATGTGAGGCTGCCCTGGCCCAGGCTCAGAGGACTCATGCTAACACTCTGCTGAGCCGCATGTCTGAGCTGCGAGCACAGCACAGAAGTGAGCTGGCAGACCTACGAGCAGCACCATCTGACAACAAGATTCATCATGCCCATGAAAATCAGCGCGCTGCCACCCACGAGCCCCAGAACCTGCGCTCACAGCTGACCCAGGCGCAGTCCAACATGGACCACCACATCCTGAAGCGAACACAAGAAGGTAAGCTGCCTTCAGCCCTGCTGACTTCAATATGTGTTGCATTTGTGAAAGTTCTTGCCCCGTCTCAGCCTGCAAACACAGTACAATGAGTAAGCACCTGCTCAGCCGAGCACCCAAGCATTGCATCTTGTGTAAATGCACAACAAGGATGAACTTCTGAATCAGCGTGTCAATTTCAACACATAAGTTGTGGGCACAGGCAGCATTTCTCAAAGCTTATGGTGGTGCCCTTGGAGTCATTGTGACTAGAAACCATGATGCACATTGTCACTAACAATGAATGTTACATGATTTGCAGGACCTGGTGCTGCTGTGCGTTAGCAGGTTGTGAAGCTTCAGCAGCAGCTGGCTGACCTACAGGCAAGCTTTGATGAGGAGCAGTGCAAGGCCATGAAGGTATGCTCCTATCATCTCATTCTCGCTTTGACATCCTCAGTTTGTTCCTTATTGCTGCCTGCTTTTCCTGAATCTCAGGGAAACATGTTGGCCAGGTTTACGGTATTGTTGGGCCTTGCTCCTTCTGTTGGCTCCTTTGTTGCCGTGTGTCATTGTGCCTGCGTTTAATTTGCCTCTGTGTGTATTACTCCCAAGATATGCTCTTGTTGCAGATCTTATCTCCAGTACTGCACAGCTGCTGTATGCACAGGGATTCTGACTGACAACAGACTTGAAGTCTGACCTTGGTCTGCAATGCGCCATACGAAAGAGGTAACTTGATACTCAGATCTGTATGTTGCATGCAGCTTGAGGGGCGGCTGATGAAGGCCAGCAGCAAAAGGGAGGTTCTGGATGGGCAGATGGCAGATTTGCAGTGCAGGCTGAAGAGCACTGAACAGTCTAAGCAGGATGCCCTGGCCGATGTTGAGAGGTAATGTACATTTTAGCATTTGTGCCTTGGTCCTCCTTACACCGCACAGTGCATACAGGAAAATTAGCCAAAAAGTAATCTGGCAGTGCACAGCTGCTTGCCGCTCAAGCACTTCACTGTAGCATTGCTTCATACGTCATGCGCAAATACTTTGCGCTACATTTTTGACTTTGAATCACAATGGTGATGACACATGTTACCCAAAACTGATCAATCAAACATATCTTTGGCTTAACATACTGCACTTCTGCAATGTGATGCTGCTGCACTTGTCACAACTGCTGCAGTATGTTTGTGAAAGACAGAAGCCCTGCAACTGAGAGCCAGCCAGACCTTCTGCGCCCTCAAGCTGGCTTGCAAGCTCCGCATGTGCAAGCACAGCCCCAGGTACCAAGTCAAACTTGTTTGCTGATGTCACCAAAAACTGCTTCTGCGCCTGATTTACAAGATAGCACATGGGTTACTAGGCCTCCTGCTTTTTGTCAGCATGAAAAGGTGTTTCAAACTGTTCTTTTTGTCTATGTACAGTGCATAAGTTAAGTCTGATTTGTGCTCAATGTGTGTCCCAGCATGTATTTTGTGCAGGCTCAGCAGCAGCAGAGCTCTGGACTTGAGAAGCAGAGCATGAAGGCAAAGGGTGACCAGGAGGGCAGGCAGGCTAATGGCCCTAAAGCCCATGCCGTTAGGTCAGCGTCACCTTGCATACCACAACAAAAGCAGGCCTGTGTGTGCCAGCTTGCATCCACAAGTGACTAAACAGTCATTGTGTCATGCCCTGTTTCTTGATGTACTGCAATGCAGCAGCAAATTTGAAACGTGTAGCTATGCATTGACCTGGCTGTCCATTTGCTTCACTGTGTCATTGCCTTGCCCTTTCATGCGCAAATATTATGCACGACAAGGTTGTCTTGGGCATCAATGCTAAACCTGTGATGATATGTGTGACCCAGCATTGGTTGCTCATCAAGTGCTTAGCACCCGTCGCTGTACTTGCTGCATTTATGCAATGCGGTGTTGTACACGCCCCTGCCCCTGTAGCTCTGAAACTTCCTGGCGTAACAAGTAATGCGTACAGTAATGCCTTGAAGCATCTTACCTCGGTCACACAGTCTGTTGACTTTGCTTCTGCCAGGGCTCTTCACAGCTGACCTCTGTTTTGCATCTGTAGGTCTTTTGACCTCAGCTTGTGTTTGCAGGCTTGTGGAATTCGAGGCAACATGGGCACCTGGGCACCCAGTTGCTGGCAGCTCTGAGATGAGGCCTGCAGAAGAGAGGCACTCACCCTTGCAGCACCCCCAAGCTGGTCACCCAGTTGCTGGCATCTCTGAAAGGAGGCCTGCAGAAGAGAGCCAGCCAAAGCTGCAGCGCCCCCAATCTGGCTCGCAAGTTCCACACATGCAAGCTCAGACCCAGGTACACAGACTGGTTTGTGCCTTGCTTGCACTCTCATCTTCTTCTGCGGTACACCTTTTGGAGGTGTCATATGGGTCAATATGCCTCCTGATCTTTGTCAGTACAATGCAGAGGGTCTGCAGTTTTGTCATGTTTGCGTTGTTCAATGCGGTGGTGGTTGGCAGTGTGAACGCATGTCACCTGTTGTTCGAGACAGGTGCACCCTGGTGGTTATGTGTCACACCTTTCAGACAGACACTGTCTGTTTGACAAGTGTTTCTGTGCAGTCAGTGTCTCCACATGGCAACCACAATGCATCACTGTGACAGAAGTGTAATTGTTACTGCTACAGGGTGAGGAGACGAAGAGGAACATCCCCATTGGCAGCAGTGTGCCCATCAACAAACATCCCTCAGCAATTCAAGCAGTTGCCTCTGTGAATGAGAGGAGGCGTGCAGAAGAGAGGCAGCCACACCTGCAGCGCCCTCAAGCCGGCTTGACAGCCCCACACATGCAAGCACAGCCCCAGGTACACATCCAACTTTGTGTTCTGCTGTCACCAACTGATTCTGTGCTCTATGCACAAGGTAAGACCTGGGTTTCTATGTCTCCTGATCTTTGCCAGCACAAGTGAGTTTCACACCAAATTTCCATCGTTCCATGCACAATCGCATAGGTGAGCTCATCCCTCAGAGGCTTGAGGGTGTCTCATGAGTACAAAGTATGCACTTCAGCTACACAAAAGTTGCAATGGCCTGCTTCAGGCTCCTGACTGCACATTTGCCAACTGTTGCACGCTTTGTGGCTGAACTATTGCAGCAGTTGCATTTGTTGGTATCTGCATGGGTAGCGCCAGATGTGGATGCATGCGACTCTTGCTGCACTGCTGCTGATTGCTGTTTAGACAACACATCCCAAGTGGCTGGCTAAGCTATGAAGCACCCTCAGACATCCTCAGACAAGACATCAGGAGTCTGCACACTCAATAGTGCATGTCAGCTTGTAGCTGCACATGCATTGGGCATGCACTAGTGCACAGCATTGACATGCACAGCATTGGGCGTGCAGTGATCCACAAAATTATGGCTTTTCATGAAACAGATCTGCTGCAGGACTGCATGTGTTTGACTCTGTTTACGTGTCACTGTGTGTGAAACGTGCACACTGCTGCCTTCTATAGCGAGAATAGGTGCCTGAGATAGCGGCAGAGGTCTGTTTTGCAACTGCTTATGCACTGTGCAGTTGGGCCACATTGCATGGACAAGAATGCCACTTGACATTTGAGACAGGTCCATCTTCTGTTCAGATCAGTTCAGCATCATGACACTGTTTTCAGACAGACAAGGCGGCAATTCACACATACGTCTGTACATTCAGTCATTTCACATGAACATCGCCATGTGTCATTGTCAGAGAAGCGTCATTGTCACTGCTACAGGCTGAGGATAAGCCGAGGAGTGACACCAAGGGCAGCACTGTCAGCCGTGCCATCTCAGCAGTCCCACCAGCTGCCTCCTCTGGCCCTGCTCACAAGGGCAACCATGCCCTGGGCAACCAAGCATCCACTGAGGTGGCAACACCAAGCAGCCATGCTCCTTCACATAAAGGCTCTGCACAGATCAGTACTAGCTCACCAAAAGGTGCACCTGCAGCCGGCCCCAGACACACCCCGGCTGCTGGCCTAGCTGGTGCCTGGGCCCCTGGTGATGACACAGTCACCACAGCTGCAGTCAGGCCCAGGCACAGCACTGCCACTGCAGATAGGACAGAGGCCAGAGGTGGTGCATCAATGACCACAGCTGCAGCCAGGCCAAGGCACAACACTGCCACTGCAGATAGGACAGAGGGCAATAATAGCGCATCAATGACCACTGTAGCAGCCAAGCCTAGGCTCAACAGTGCTGCTGCCATATTCGAGCCCAGGCACAACACTGCCACTGCAGATAGGACAGAGGGCAATAATAGCGCATCAATGACCATTGCAGCAGCCAAGCCCAGGCCCAACACTGCTGCTTCAGATGGTCCAGAGGCCAGGAGTGGTGTATCAGTGACCACCGCCGCAGCCAGGCCAAGGCTCAACAGTGCTGCTGCCATATTTGAGCCCAGGCACCATGCCCAAGCTGAGCGTGACATAGTCTCACAGAGAGCTCTGCATGCAAGCAGATCCCTGGATAGAGTGCAACCAAGCACAGATGAGTCCGGGCATGCTGCCCAGGCCAATCACAATTCTAGCCTGCAGGGCTGCCAGCACTCAGGCAGACCTTGCACTAGCCCTTTAACAGAGACTTTCAACCCCATAAAGTTTACTCCAGCCCAGTGTGCCTCCACTTCAACAGTGCACCCAGGGGGTGAGATTGGGGTTGACCTGAATGAGCCCTCAGCCCAAGCAGTTCCAGACGGGCAAGTGTATAGCTTAGATGACACCCTCAGCAGTGCTCTGCAAGAGCTGCTGCTCACTAAAGACCGCCAGGAATTTGCACAGGTCGTCCAGGTAGGCTGCAATACAAATCACCTTGGCTCCTTGCACATGCCGTAAAGGTACCTGTGATTGGTTTTGGATTCTTACAGCTGTTGAGAGGTAAGTCATGAGGTCAGAACAGACTTAATGTTGTGATTGCCACTGTACTGCAAATTTGTCATGCCATGCTGTGCTTGAGCTCAATCAGCTGATTAGCAGAGGCATCAAGGCAGAACTGTTGTGATATACCCAAACTGTTTGTAGAAATGTTGTTTTATCTGGTATTCACAAGCTGCTGACACACTCATGCATCAAACCCCTACCCGTGATGCTCTGAACAAGCCTGTCTTGAGGGAGCTGACTTGCTTTGCATGCACCTGATGCCTGCTGGCTAAGAAATTGTTCTGACTGTGACTATTATTGAGGCACAAGTACAGTGAATATGGAATAACCACTGCAATTTTAGCATGGCTACAGCAAACATGGCATGGCTACAGCAAACATTTCATGACTACAGCAGAATAACGTGGCATGACTACAGCATAATTACATGGCTACAGCAGTGCACTAGACTTCATGAGAGCGATCCGTCCAAACAAGTGAGCTCATCACAGTGTTACTTGCAGGCACTTCTGAACAAATATGATGTTGGGCATCTGCTGCAATGCCTGCTGACGGCATCCTGGCACAAGCTGCATGGGGCAAGCTGGCAGCCTGTCGTCCATCCTGATGTCACACAGCTCCATTTTGATTCCACAGAGCAGACTGTTGCTGCAGCGCGTGCAGGTCTGGACAGGTACAGACCTTCCTCAATAATAACAACAATCATAATAACAACGCTTTCCAGCTCATGATGAGCTAGGTATGTGCGGGACAAGTCTTGTCTGTTTTGAGCATCTTCTTACAAGCCTTATGCCAATTGCATCGCCATCCATCAACTTGATCAACATGACCACCAAGAGTAAACTTTGTCATGGTGATTTTTTTGGTATTGCCCTCACCTTGCAAACAATGTGACAGCCATCCTGAGAGCAGGTGTGTTGAGTCATGTTGTTTCACAAGAGTCATCCTGACGCAATCTCTTGCTGCCTGGCAACATGCAAAATTATGTTTGATCAATGAGATGGATTCAATCTTGTGCTCAGTCATGCGGCGCAGTTACTTTTCTTTGTTGCCCAATCCCAGCGTTCAACGACAAGCACAACAGTGAACAGCAATCAGCAAGGTCATTAGTACACCCTGCATACAATATGCCAAAGACAACATGCTCACCCGAGTTTAACCACCATGAAGCCAATCACCTGTTGTTTCAAGCCAGGATGTCTGATGAGTCACAACTGGCTCCACACCCCAGGATGTAAGATATAAAACATGCAAGAATGAATGAATGAATGAAGAACCTCAACCTCCCTACATGCTGTGCTTGCAGAGTCTTCAGGAAGGCCGGCTCAATAGACCCTGCACTGTTCAGCCCCGAGGACTCACCCCAGCTAGACCCTCCCGTCAACCCCAGGAGGCGATTGCCCTTCAAGCTCCACTGCTCCAACAGGGGCTACCAAATGATTTTGAAGAAAGGATGGGAAGAGGGGAAGGGCCTGGGGGTTGGTGCAAAGGGCAGGGCAGAGCCCTTCATTCCTCCCCACCAAAGTGGAGAGGACGCCCATCTGGGGTTGGGGTGCCTGCGGTACAAGGACCTTCTGACTGGCAAGGGTGCTGAACATGAGATCAAGGTATGTGCATTTGCTGCAATGCATATGAGTTACGGCAGTGCTATCTGTCTGTGAGCAAAAGTGTCTGTATCTGTTTGTATGTCTGTACATGCATGCAGGCCTGTCAGTGTCTGCGCTTCACTATCATTTAGGGGAAGGATTTGCTCTCAGATGTCTGTCTGTAAGTCTTCAAGCCTGGCTATCAGGTACTCGCATGGGTCTTTCATACCTTCCTGCTAGTCTCTGCTTCAGCATGCCATGCATGCAATTTTAATGGCCTGCAGCAGCCTTGCAATGGGCAAGCTCACAAACAACAGGCAACAGAATCTCATCGAAGAAACTGCAGAAGCATGCAGCCACCAAGCTGACCATGCAATTGTGCTACAGGACGCTGTGATGAGATTGTGCCATGGTCCTGCCGCTCTGTTCACCATGGAAGCTGTTGTCAAGGCCATCGCAGAGTTCCTGACCAACTTGCCACAAGACAGCGGAGCTCCCCCTGCTGAGGGCCTCTCCTGGGTGACATCCTGCACCCTCACAGCTTCATTCTGCACAAGCTCTTGTGAACCATAAGTGCTGTCAATCAATGTGCATGTATGATTGAGCCCTGTCTGACCCTGTTGTGGAAAGACCGGCTGCTACCTGTCTACAGCACTCTCCAAAAGTTTGCCTGTATCAAGGGCTGCTACTTGTCTACAGCACTCTCCAAGAGTTGCCTGTATCAAGGTGTCAGTTTGCACTACATATATGTTTTGGTAGTTTGCTGTGCACGATCAGGTTCAGACTCACCATGCTGACGCTGCCCACAATCATCTCTGCAGGTTGGTGGTCTACTAGGGAGACTCATTGTCAATGGTGCCTTGACCCTGCAGCAAACCCACTCATTAGTCACGGCTGCTGCAGCCGCCAGGGCAGGCCAAGGCCACATGGCCGCAGGTGACGCCGGTTACCAGCAGTATGTGATGAGGGGAGCCATCAGTGTTTTGGCACAGTACATCAGCCATGCCGAGCTGCAGCAGCAGATGAAGGTCGCTGGCTTGCAGCCGCAGCACAGTCCTGCACAGGTGAGTACAAGAGCAAATCCTACCTGGTTTATGAGAGATGTGTGAACTTGGTGAGTGCACAAGATGCACACAGCCCCATGCCGGCACACTGTCACCAGGCATGTGCACGTCAAGCGCAGATGTTGCTTGTGATGCAGTGTATGCGTAATCTGAGTGCATGTTCACAGGCACAGCCTCATGAGCAGCAGCCAAGAAAGGCAGCAGGAACCTGGGCTGACGTAGCAGCAGGACGAACATGACTCAGCCCCGCTCAAGCATAGGCATAAGAAATACGTGACATTGGACGTGATCAAAGCTGCTGTTTGGTTCTGGACAGTCAAGGTGTTTAGGACAGGATTGCTGTGTAAGTGAGGCATGATGCAAACATGTCATGTTGTATTTCTGCCTTGAGCTGGTGCTCTCTTGTTTCTTTGAAAAGCTGGATGATACCTGGTCATTGATGTAGGCATGCATCTGGAGTCATGGCTTGCATAAAATTTAAAGCTTTATTACTGTTGACATCAGTTGTGGTAGCATCAGGGAAAGGTCAGTCCATTCAATGGTACAAACTAGTGCTCAAGGTATTCTTGTCAGTGCGATTGATAAGGCTGATGACACACTAGGTTCAGCCAGCAAGCCTCAGTCAGTGGACAGTGCAAACCAGAGGTCTGCAACACAACAGTAGTTGACCTTTGCACCTGCTCAAGATCATTGGGCAAGTCAAGGTTGGCTACTTGAGCAGTACATGAGTCTAGTGATATGATCTTCTCTTGGACACGTTATCAGGGATGCACTGTGAAACAGATGAATCAACACCTGGATTACTAGTTAAACTTGCATTTGTAGACATGCTGGCTACAATGCGACTACTGCTGCGCATCTTAGCATAAATCACGACATCGAGGGTTGGCTTTGAGATTATCAGTCACAGTCGTGTATCACTTGAGGCCAACAGGCACCAAAGTTGGACCCACTAAAGACTGTGTGTGGCTGATTTCAGCCACAATAGACCAGTACTTCATTGTGCATTGCAGCTGTTTGATGTGACCAGTATGCAGCGGTGCTGGGGCAAGGCACAGAAACAGCACTGTCATCTTCGAGCATCCACTGGTAATTTGTAACATGCCTGTGCAACCTTCGGCTCAAAGAACAAACTGCACGCTCACATTTAGCATTTGTTGTCTATGACAGGATGTGATGCAATGCCGCAGCTTTTACAGAATGGCATCTGACTGCGACCTTTGCCAGGTGCAATGTTTCCGAGTCATAGCATACAGCATCAAATGCTGGGTTCCACAATGCCTGTATCACAGTTTGGTGCATGCATAGTTGTTAAGCAAGAGATCCCAGATAGTCTAAATGTCAATTTTCATAGTCAACGTTAGCATAGATCAATCATTGACTGCATTCAATAGCATCTGCTTATAACTATACCTCTGTCCTTTCAAGTCAGACCATATGCGCTACAGGGTGCTGTACGCATGCTGGAATCTGAGGTGTAGTACATGTACTACAATGGTCTGGATGCAGTCAAATTACCAAAATCAGTTCATTGCAGGAGGTTGCAGGTCAGAACAAAACACTGCTGAGGTCAAGAGACATGCGATATGCTCCTGATTGGCTCTGCGTCATGCAGCCATGTCGTGTGACATCCTATATGCGTACATATGCAACTTCATTGCGACTTGTGGACATAGCGTTTCCTCCTTCGAGTCCTTTTGTCATCTGGTGGGGGAGCTTGCATAATCTTCTGTGGCACTTTGGCATCTGCTTCCTGGCCAGCTGCTTGTAGCTGCTTGGCAAGATCTTGCAAAGCTGTCAGCGTGACTGCACAATGCACACAACATGTCAGCAGAACTGATTGTGACTTTCAGCTTAAACCCTTCATGTCCACAAGGCACATTCCCACTCCAACTCACACTCACACACAAGCCTCAACACTTGGTGTCCAGCCACCTTTTAAGGACTCTGGCTGTGGTCTGCAGTTGTTCAGTGGCATTTTGCTGTGATGCACCATTGCAGTAGCCCGCAAAAGCAATGATGCACAACCAAAAGGGTGCACACTTGCCGTAGCCTGCAAGTGCAATGATGCACAACCAACAGGGTGCACACCTTGAAGTGACTCTTTGGCTGCTACAATGCTGTCTTTGTCACTTGGGTCAGCCAGGAGCTTACGGCGGTTGGCCAGGTGCTCCTGTGTGAACTCACTCAGCAGCCGCTGGGAAGTTGATGTCGTCGAGGTGCTGCTCAGTGAACATGTGGACCATGTGGGCTGCACACACATACACACAGATGCTTTTGTTCATTCACACACCATTCAAAACCTTGAGTGACATACTGACTGCCCTACCACTGCACAAGCGGCAGGCAAGCTGCTGTAGCACTCTATTGCGCAGCATGGTGCATGTGAGGCATACCTGATACCTACCTGGCTAATGCAAGAGCACAGGCTGACACAGGTGAAAGTCAATCAATCAATCAATCAATCAATCAATTGTGCACATGCAACCATACAGGCTTGCTTGTGGGCTGAGCTGCATGTGACTTTCGGCGTGGCCTGTCAAGGCAAGACAGATGTATAGCAAGGGCACAATTGCCAGGTGCATAAATTTGCAACACTGTTCAGGAAGGTGAGGCGCAGCTGCTGATGTTGATGGTGACGCTCAGGTCAGAGACTCACAGTTGTGACCAGTTTGACAGGATCAGAAGAGTTTCTGTAGTCATAGACTGCGCCAGAGACTCTGCCTGCATAGTCTCCCTTGAGGTAGACATACCAGGTGCCGTCTACAACATCCATGGTCTCCAGGTCTGTGGCCTGAAGGGATGAGAAGGTCTGGTCATCAGCAAACCTGAAAGGCATGATAACACAACTGACCAGGTACAGCAAGATCAATGTTGAGTTGTATTTACAATGATCATCTGCAGAGCTGCAGCAATTGCAAACGCTGACATGGGAGGAAGGTATAGCCTGGCTCAAGGCTTCTGGTGTTGTCAAGTCAGCACTAGGCCTTGTCTGCCCTTTCTGCACTCTCAAATCATTCTTAGCTGACGCACAGCCTACCACCTGTTGCTGCAGAGCCTCTCTGCGTGCGCATGGCATGATGCAGCGCATATGCACGTACTCAGCTGTTTGACTCCATGACCACAGCAGGTTGAACAGCTCGACATATCTCAAGTGTGCACAGGACCCAATCAGTCACAGCAACATGACAAGCATGGCAAAGCATGTTGGGCTCACCAGCAAAGATCAGCCTCCCCAATGGATCTACGCGTAGCATCATCCAGGCACAGGTTCCAGCTAGCAGCCGCCATTAGTACGCTGGCGCTGACGCTGGTGCTGCCAATGAAGTTGCTGATGACTTGCACCAGAATGGGGGTGGTCGTGGCCTCGCCACAATCTGCCCTGCAGCATCACTACATCTGTGAGGAGGATGACTATTCAGGAATGGCTATCCAGGTATGGCTATGCAGGAATGGCTATTCAGGAGCAGGTGTGTCATGTTCTAGGCTTGTGCAGAGTGCAGTGCTGGCTAGCAGCATCCATTGAGGTACAATCTGCCAGGGCATGGTCATGCATGGTGGCGACTGCCTATGCAGATGAGTGCATGCCAGCATGAAACGTGTCAGTTGCAGGTGCTATAGCGCTGTCAGCTTCCTTGCTATGGTTAGCAGCAACATAGACTTCCTGCATGTGGCTAGGGCAACATGCCTGTGCAGAGGTAGCTGGAAGTGTAGTGATGATGGTCAACTTCATGCTTGTGTGTGCATCAACAACACCCTTGCTGCTGATGCTGCATGCAATGATGCAACCTAATGCAATGATGCAACCTAGCAGCCCTGTTGATAAACCTGTCAACAGTAGACTGAAAGACTGTGTGAGGCATGTATGCGGCACAGCATCACTTTGCAATCTTACTTGCAGCCAAAGCGGCCCCAAGCAGGGAACTCCCAGGGGTATTCACAGTTGCCATCCCCACAAACAGGGTCCACCCATGTGGGCGTCAGAATCTGGTCGCCAATGTAAGCCAGCACCTCATCATTGCTGGAGAAGGTGGTGGTCATGCCACCGGCTGCGTGCACACACGTGATTGTCAGACACACTGACAACTGACAGACACACTGAACATTGACAGACACACTGACAACTGACAGACACACTGACAATTGGCAGACACACTGAACATTGACACATTCGGTGATAATTGACAGACACACTGACAATAGACCGGTGTCTGTAGGCATTCGTGAGGTAGGAACCTGTTTGATTTATTAGGTTTGCTAAAGCCAGATGAGTGCTTTTAGACAATGGTGCCTAGTCATGGGAGCCTGCCGTAGATGCTTGCAGGAGCAGCTCTGCAAGTATAACACATGTACACATGACTCGGGTCATACAAACTTAATTGGGTTCAAAATTAGGCAAGCTTGTACAATGAGCTGTTCCATCTTCAGGAGCACTTATGGACCGGTGCAGAGTTTGATGGTTCCATACCCCAACAGAATTTGGAAAAGAGTTTGGGGAAGAGATCGCAGCAACCTTTATGTACCAATATTCGTCTTCCCCCGATGTCAGGTGTGTACATGTGTGTAGTCCTGAGAAGCTCTTTGTATGAGGTCCTGTTTTGGCAGTCAGCATACCAACGATACTGTGTGATGCTGTGCTCTGATCAGGTTGGCAGCAACAGGCAGACAAAGTGATCAGATCGGCGGCAATATGAAGACAAAGTTATTGGATTGGCATCAATAGGCAGAGGAAGTGCTCACATGGCATGAGCGCATTGCGCAGCGTGGAGACCACCTCTCCGCTGTTGTATGCTGAGGCTTGCAGGTACAGCACAATCAGGTAAGCTGCCACAAAGAGACTGTACCACAGAACGTGCTTGTACTTCCTCTGGGTCTCCACAGCTGCCTGCATTGCATGAGATGCCATGAGCATTGACATCAACCAATAACTGATGTATGCATGTTATATTTTCTGTCTGTCTGTCTCCTTGTCTGTCTGCCTGTCTGTCTGCCTGTCTGTCTGCCTGTCTGTCTGCCTGCCTGTCTGTCCGTCCGTCCGTTCGTATGTCTGTCTGTCAGTCAATCAACCTTATGGTCAGCTAAAACATCTCCACGATATAGAAACGCGTTGTTGCTGTCCCCAGAGTTTCTGAGGTTAAATTTCCAGTGTAGGGATGATGTTTCTGAGGCAAAACAGACGTTTTGGGATTGAAGAGGGCTGCTATATGCTGAGGGGGCCCTGTGAATGCTCCTGACCCACTAGCTCAGCAATGTGTTGGCATGATGGCCCAACAACCATCAATAGTACGATGATGCACTGCAAACTGTGTTGACACATATTATTTTCATGGAATCCATGGAGGGCATACTGATGGAAATTTACTCTGCACATTGTGCGCTAACTGTAGCCTCATACAACACAGCAATACCTAGTTTACTGATACAGCAAGTGCCTCTAACTCGGCATTCGAGGCGCCTGATGCAGGGTGTAGGCTTGCTGGGATGTTATGCTATGCTTGTAGTAGGTCTTGCTGCAGCTACTTGCAAAGCAGCTTACCGCTACTTTCTCCTGCACAGCTTGCGCAACAGCTTCGTTGGTTGGGGGTGGATCTGCTCCCGGAAGGGGTAACTCCTCCCTTGCAAGCCGCCTGACTCCAATGAAGCTGCCCTTGCGCCCCTCTGGACTCAAATCTGCAATGACAAAGTCACCAACACAGAGTCAGCACTAGGCACTGCTGTGTGCAGACGAAGGCTTTGCATAATGGGGTCAGAGCAAGTCTTAGGAGCCATCAAATGAGCGAATGTTGCTGCAACGTGCAGACTAAAGGTGATAGAATATCTTGCTGGGGAAACATACAGTATTGTAGTGCCATAGCTTGCAGGCCCTGACTGATGCATGCAGCAATGCATAGGGGACACTCCCCAGCTCCAGGGCAAGCAGTTAGTTGTAAATGCTGTTGTCAGGGCAGAAAACAGGCTCATTACCAAATGGCAGCTTTGCAGTAGTCTGCTCCTGTGGCACTATGTCATCTGGCTCTGTGAAGCTGGATGTTGAAACTTCTCCCAGCCTTCCCAAAAGTGGACTGCCGGAAGCCTGTGACATGGAGGCGTTGCTGCGTGCCAAGGCTCCTATTCTGGGGCTGTCAACTTGCTGCGACAGGGATTGTGACCGAGGTACAGCATCTGCAGCGCCAGCAGCCTGCCTGACCAAGGCTCTGAATCCCCTTGGCCTTGAAGGATTGAGGCGTGAAAGTGCAGGTGCTTGTGTTGGGGCTTCATCAGGAGCAGCTCCTGATAGCAGACCGGAGGTACTGCTGAAGGACTCGCCGGAGTTATCAGCCATGTCCGATTCAAGTCTTCGACAGGCCTCAAAGGACAACTGGCGCTGTCAGCTCACAGACAAAGCGTGGAGTCAGTTGTGATTGCCTCGTCCTTTCACTGCTCATAGGTGAAGCGGTGCAGTGCTGGCGAAAAGTGCTACTCTCAAGCTTTGCCTGGCAATACAAAAGTTTTTGCTGCGGGCCACCCTCAAGAGCTAAGTTGTCCTGCGATTGCCAGCGGTTAGCAAACCCTCGGTACAGAGTTGGACGGTGCGTGCGGTCTGGAAGGGTCACTCACGATGCTTCTCTGCAGCAAAGCTACGCGGAAGATATCAAGTCGCAGGCGCAGCACGTATTCAGCTTGCCACCAGACTTGACATTGGTGACACTGCGATATTCCAATTTCCAGCAGGCATTTATTGCAATTCTTTTCTGGTTCCGTGGCTGACTTTATATTCATACATCTCCAGCCATTTCAACAACATCAAAGGTCTGTGACTGAACTCAGAAACCGTCACTCAGTACCTCAAAATCATCATGCTGAGATGAGATGAGTTCTTGAAATAGTCAAATTCCGTCGGGAAAAACTGCTGTCACAGTGCAAAAAGAGCTGTTCATCCATCGCTCTCTTTGCACTGTTTGTAATACACTCTGAAGCACGATCGCGAGGGATCTTTGCACTGTTGCAAGTATACCTGTTTTATTTCTATCTGTATACCGGTAAAGTCTCGTAGCCACATCAGCCAATTATGCTGAATTAGCACTTGTCTGCACTTATCTGGCATTCCCACGTTTGTCATCACCCGAAGCAGTCAACAGAGGCGCAGCAGGCTCAGCATGCTGCTCCTGCCAATCCCCTTCCAAACGCTTCAGATTGAGGTAAGCATCAATGCCATATCCCGGCATAGAGACCAGCTGCAAACGACCACCTGCAGCAAAAAGTGCACCAGTGAAAAAGCCAGTTACACAGCACTGTGCTTTTCTCTTACAGTGTGTAAACATGTACAACTCATGCACCAGATGAGTGAGTCATGGCAAAGGTGTGATGGCAGTGCATGTGTTCACGGTTTCACTGAGTATCAGGAGGCTTCTTGGGAGGCCAAGAACTTTGGAGGCCATGGTTGTAGCCATTAGGACTTTGGCTCCAAGAGCTTACCAAAGTATTCAGCGTACAGTCTAGACATGGGCAGCCCAAACCCAAGACCCCCCATCCTGTACTGGGTCCCAGACTCAGCTCCCCAGGCAGGGTTCGTATCTGATGTGCCGGAGAATGTGCTGCTGTCTTGATGATCAATCGTTGTGTAGCCATACTGCCACACTTTGCTGAGATCCTCTGCCAGAATGCCTCCTCCCTGATCTGATATCCTGCAAACAAAACAGCTTCAGACAGGGCGCTACCGCTGCTGACAACACCAGTGTGCATCATTGTTGCTTGAATTGGCCATGCATGATATGCACAGTTGCCATGCCATTTGCATCTATGAAACACTGCAGCAGAACAGACTGGAAACATCATGTGCAGGGGTTGTGATGTGCTCCATTCACTTGATGCACAGCTACACAGCACAGAATCAAAGATGATTAGCTTTGCAAACCTGAAGGTGACATCAGCATCAGCTTCACAGATGCGTATATGGATGGGAGGCGGCCTGAGTCCATCTCTGTGGCTCTCAACCACAGCTCTGCATACCACACAGCTGTTCAAGAAAACACAACACCAGTTGCAGCATCATAAGGCAGAACGAAACAAGGGCAAACCTGATCCTGTAAAAGGTCAATGTGCCATGATGCCCGTGACATTGTACAAGGCACACAAGACCAAGAGAGCAGACAGTTGTGGAGTCACATGTACTCACTACGTTTCAGCCACTCTTCATAGTACATCAGCACCACATATCGTCCAGGCTTACAGGCAAGCCTCACCTCATTGCGTTCTTGAGGAGCTCGTACAGCATGTAGTCAAGATGTGTGGGGATGTATGGGATGGTGGACTGCAAGTCTCCTGTGCAGGTCACCTCAGGAGCCACACCGTATGTCTCTCTGGACACCTGTCACTACACACAACTATCGCAATCGTGATGCTCTACCTGCGTCTCTACTCAAAAAGCATTGATGATAGCCTATGATGTGCATTTCAATAGATGGCGCAGCCAAATGCAGCCTTGCATGACTGCATGCTGCACCACAATGTTTCAGTTTCCAGGCATGTTACCAGGCATGTTACCAGGCATGTTCCCAAGCTCTGCTAATGCGTTCAGTCTTGGGAGCATGTATCTGACATTGATCTATCAAGGTAATAGCATTGATGTGTAACAGGGGCAGTGGCGACATCAGTTGCCAGAAGAATATAGCAGAACACCTGATGGTAATAGTTTGGCACAGTATAGCAGGCCAAAGAGCTGGCAAAAACACATTGCCTCTACATTGTCATAATCCCATGGATGCTCTGATTATGCTTATTAGACCTTATCAGACCTTGTCTGACTTCATGCGCCTGCCTGTGTAGTTCCCAGCGCAAAATGCGGCATGATGCAGTAGAGCAGATTGTGTTGCTGACTGTGTGATGCAATGAGGCCACAGCTCCTACTTGGATTGCTCACCTGGGTCGCTCTCTGAACAGCAAAGTCCACAGCATCACACAGGTTCAGATGGGTGCAAATCACCCCAATGTAGCCTGGCCTGCACATGGCAATGCCCTTCAGTTGCTGGCAGCATTGCTGAGTATCACATTTCTCCAGTGAAACTACATGCAATCATTGCAAACTGCAAGAAGCAGCTCCCTACGTAGCACTGCATTGCTGTGTCTCTTGCTAGCATTGCCATGTTTCCTCAGAGAGTCAGGTACTAAGGCCCAGACTGCAAGGTATCAAATGCATAGAGGCACACAGGAGTTACAACATGATTGACATTTGGTGCTGCCTATCTTGGCAGCACATCCTGAGCAAATGATGCAGGGGCAATGCAAAGAAGCCTTGCTTGGCACCTGATCAAAGTGTGCACCTTCTGTTGTGGAGGTTGATGTGCTGCTCAGCCAGCACACGCCTACTGATGCGAGACGTCAGCATGTTCTCAAGGAAGCTGTTGAGCTGCAGCTTGGGGCCAACAAAGGCCTTGCTGTTACACTCACGCAGACCGGCAGCCAGAGCATCAAGCATTGGGGCTGCAACAGCATGTGCACATTGTCAGTAACATGCTACTTGTGTACTAAATTATGTGCAAGCCTCTCTGTGAATTGATCAGGGCCAAATGCATGAGCTTGAAGTATTGCAGCTGCCAAAGCTTAAAAGCAATGTCATGCTGGTGTATGCAGGTGAGGAGAAGCCAATTCATCTGCTGGTATGTGTGTGCATTGGAAGCCATCAATTGGCCATGATGCTGGTATTCAGGAGCTGCAGAGGATGTGTATGCATGTAGCAGTGGTTATGCAGCACAAGTCTTGCCAGATTTTGACAATGGCAGCTGACATTGCAGCCCAATATTGTCTATCAAGATGGTGTAGGTTCACGAACGGCTTGTCTGATGCAGTGTGGGAGGCCGCGTAATGCTCAAGCTGTGGAAAACGAGCTGCGCAGAAGTGGAAACAGACCATGCTCATCAACCAGCCGCTTCAACGGGACTGTGAACTCTGCGTTCTGCTCCACAGTTTTGACTTGTGGTAGGTTGTGCAGCGTCTCAAAGGCATGCTGATAGCTGTCATACACCCTTTTGATATGGGGGTTGGTGACCACAATGTATGGCAGGAATTGCAGGTCCATGAGCCTCCTGGCAAGCCTTTTGGGCAGCTGTGGGAACAAGGACAGCAAGGTTGAAGATAGTTGAGTACTGACAAGTTGAGTAATGCAGGATGCAAAGTGTAAGTTCCTTACCTCTCTTTGCACTCGACATGCGCTGTCCAGTACAAAGCTGTTATTGTATAGAGCAGCCCTGCCAAACTCCAGCATCTGTAAGCCACATAGCACAACAGCTTCATAGCACAAAACAGGATGCACAACCAGATAAAGCACCAGGTGGACGGCGCGTTGTCCCATCTTACCTGCCTCAAGGACAAAATTTCTACGGGCTGCAATGCATACTGCAGAAGCGTAGCATATTTTAGGAGTGATCAAGGCCAAAACTGTTTGTGTACGAGGGAGGCAGTCTAAATACCTGCTCTACAGTAGAGTCGTAGAACGCACTCTCAGGAGCTACGTGGCCAGGAGCATCAGTCCAGACCTGCCGCACGCTCGTCAGAGGCGAAACAGCAGAGTGAAGCACACTATAGCCTGGCAGATTCAAGTAGTCATGCAGTCGATACAGCCTCGACACAGTCCGCAGAAGCATCACACTGCGCTTCACTGATATGTTCTCTTATCACCGATGGCACCAGCAACTGGCATCGCAAGTGTGTGCACAGAGGATGGCGTTTCTGGGTGTTGAGAGCGTTACGGCCGCGAAGCTGATTAGGAAGTCGCAAAATAATGCAGGGGTTTAGGTAAACTTCTGCCTGAACGTCATGAAAGTGTTTGTCGAAGAGCTGACATACAAAAGCCTGCATGACCCGTATACCGCGTCTCATTATACCGACATCGCATGCTGCGCAGCTTGTTGACTGCAGCCCACCAAAGTCCGTCGCACCCGACCACTCACAGCGTTGTGCAGACGCACCCGCCGATCACTACCCGTGGGGCAATGCCGAGTTTGTCCGAGCCTCCACGGCATTTGCTGCCAGAGCTTGGTCGCAAGCTGTTCGGTAACACAGGCAGTCTAAAGCAGCTTCCGAAAAATGCGTCGATAACACCTGCACATGCCGACTTGCCACCTTTCGCCTGCGGGTTGACGGGAACCTCCGTCGAGGTTCTAGAGCCCAGACGCTGTGATGTTGAGGGTACAGTCCCATCGTGGCTGGAGGGAAACCTTTTCAGAAACGGACCAGGAGTATGGGATATTGAGACCAAGGGTGGCCAGACGTATTCTGTAGCGCACTGGTACGCTCTCGGCAGCCTCTATCGCGCCTCGACTCACGTAGTTGTTGCAGCTAGCTTCACAGTCTTCAGATGCCGCAGGTTTGGTGGGCTGACTGTCATGCACAAATTCCAGATCACAGCTGGCCAGGTGACCTACCGCAACAGGCACCTCAACAGGGAAGCTGAGCATTACATCCAAGCTGAAAGCCAAGAGCCTGGCATCATGCTTTGGAGTGACCCCTGTGCCACTCTTTTGGGCAGAGCATTCTCCCTATTCAAGCAAGCAGGTGGGTCTTGTTGTATCACAGCGTGCAACTGCAGCCTTGCATATCATTCTCAATGCAACGCCTTACAAGCACGCTGCAAAGTTGGTGTGGCTTGACACATGCGTTGCTCCATTCATGGACCTGACTATCATATTGTGTGACATGACAGATGAACTCCTGTGCTGCAGCTGTCAAGGGACCCTCAAGCTTTGAGAACTACACTGATCCACAGACTGGGAAGCTTGGCAACCCCAATGTTGGCGTGACAGTGGGCAAATTCAGAGACAACCAGTTGGTAAGCTGGTTCCCCATTGTACCACGCATGCAACCACAACATTTTCTTTCTCTCACTCATGCCTGATTCTGCATGACCATGTGCCATGAACCTTTGTTGTAGCAGGCATTGTATTCAGGCGCAAAGGAGACCAGTCCTACGTACAAATCTGTCAGGTGCGTGAACGTTGAGATGCGAGATTTTCTCTCAGGTAACACGGACAGATGCAAATGTGCTGCTGTCCCTGGATCCCGAAGACTTGACTGTGACCAACAAGCTCAACTACACCTCTGTCCTGCCTGAAGCCAAGGTAAATCACAAACATTCCCCTTCCCTATCTCCCCTGCCCATGCCCCTTGGGCCCCTTGCATCCCCCTGCAGGCACTTGGCTTGTATGACCACTGTCATCAGCATAAAGCAAGAGACATAATCACAAAGCCTGACTGCTGTAGTGGGCAGATCTATGGTCAAGAGTGTTGTCCTCAACAAAAGTTAGTCTCAAGGCATGACCAGCTTTTTTCATATTGGAGCTTTGACATACGCAGACAATCGTATTGCATCATTCTGCTCTGCACATGTTATTTTTGCACAGCAGCTGGAAGACCTGCCAACATACAAGTCACCTTTTATCATGCTGCCATTGTCAGGATAGTCCTCAATGTCTCCAAGATGCCACTGGTGTACGGTGTGTGTGCGTCTGCCTTTCCCTGCAAACCATAATTTCTTTGTCAGCTCCCTTGAACACTGATAATCGCAAATCTTCCAGCAAATGCTAGGCGTGTTTGACAGAAGTCTTGTCCCCCTTGAATGGTGCCTCATTGTCCACAAGATCCCCAACGGAAGCTTGGGCCCAACTTGGGATGATCTCAAGCCTCTCTATATTGAATGACTGGCGTCATCTTTTCTTTTCTTTTGTTCACAAGATGCAGCAGCTCCTACTAGCTCGCCCAATGTCCTTGTCTGCCTGTGCATGCAGGGTGTGACATCAGCCTCACATGTGGAAAGGGATGATGTGAAAGGGTTGACGTATGACTTCACCATGGACTTCACGGCGCGCCTCAAGGGCATGTACCATCTCTTCTGTATACCAGATGACGTCCATCAGGAACCATACCTGCTAGCCAAGATCCAAGATGACCCCTGCTACATACACAGGTATGTCGCACGTGCTGGAGTGTATCTGCTATGTCAGCAGTTGGCAACAGAGTAGACTGTGCTTATGTACCTACGGCGGTACAGCAGTATAGACTGCACAGCAGTATAGACTGCTGGGCAGCTCAAATGTCACATTGTCTCAGTTGGTGTGTTGTGTGGGATGGTGCAAGGTGTCAGCACTTTGAACATGATTCCCCACATAGGGATGTGGTGTTCTGAACATTGCTTAGCAGGCTGCAGTGAGTTGCCGCCAGTGCTGCCTTCATAGGCTGATGCTCAAGGCATCGTCACCCTTGCTTGCCTGTTCAGTGAAACTTTCATGGAGTCATTCAAGATCAGCTTCATCTATAATCGGAAATGTCATGTGCAATACTTCTTTTGGTTAAAGCAAAGTTGGAAGGCCTGGTACATGGCTGTCACCATGTACATGATGAGTGATGACTGCAGGGCTAGTCATGAGTTCTGTTTTGGCAGCCTGGTATTTGGCTTGGTCATTAGCCAAGCCGAATGCCAGGCTGCCACATCAGAACCCACGGCCAGCCCTGCAGTCATCATTTATCCTGTATAAATACACGCACCTGTGCCGTCTTTGAAGTGGCTCTGGCTCATGCTATCCTAGCAGGACTTGTTTGCCTTACAGTTTGTGCCTAAATTACAGCAAGTCTGGCTGCAAGTGTACTCGCCAGGTCAAACTACTGGTGCCAGCCTGTGTAAAGGGTAAAGGCAAAACACTTGAGAAACATCATGTATTAAGAGAGAGCAGTGATGTAGTGCAAACTTTTCAGAAAGTTTACGTTGAGCAGCAGGGCAGCGCAGCATTTGCCGCCGCAGGGTTGCAACATGTGGCTTCGCGACTGGCTTTCACATCAATTTCTCATCATTGCAACAGTGCTCATGCCTTCAATCCTGAACTTGCCTGCCACCTTTGTTTACGCATGGACAGAGAACTGTTGTTAGCGTGCAGCTTTGCTTCAACAGAGAACTACCTCATCTTGATGGTGTGGCCTTGCATCATGGACCCCTTGAGGATGATGATCAACAGATCTGTCTTCCATGATCTTCAGTGGAGGCCAGAGAATGGAGTGAAGCTGCATGTTGTGGATAAGAGGAAGGGCGGCAAGGGTCATGTTGCCACATACAGGTACAGTGTCGCAACACAACTTCTGAGGTGTACAGAGCTGATCAACAGTATTGCCATGGATCACCATTCTGTGTGTATTTGTTTATGTTGAGCCAAGTCACACTCAAATTTGAAGATCTCAAGGTAACAGTCTCAGGAGCACTGTCAAACTGCTGAGGTTGTACACACTAAGCACTTACCATGAACCGGAATGAATTGTTAAAACATCTGAGTCATGCAAGCTGACACTCAAATGTGTTTGCATTTGTTATGCCTACGTCATACACAAAGTAAAATTTTATGCACGGCCTGTTGACAAGGGTTTTGTTGTGCAGGCATGCTGCATTCTTTGCTTTCCACCAGATCAATGCAGTTGAGTCAGGAGATGATCTCCTTCTGGATGTGTCAGCATACCCAGACAACCAGATCCTGGTTCAGCTGCACAGGACCAACATGCTCTTTGGCTTGAACCCCATGGCCGCTGCAATTCCCACCAGGTACGTGTATTGCCAGGCATACGCACCTTGCACATGTCAGGCTGCAAGCAGAACGTTAGCCTGCATTGGTGGGACATGCTTTCTGCCTACTAGAATATACATCATAACATATTGCAATGTGCCTCAGAGCTGTCATTTTGCTGTTGATTCTCGCAATCTCTGCCAGCTCATTGCAAGCTGTTTGGTACAAGTCACATGGCTGCATCACTCTTTACTATATCTTGCCTGTGTGACAAGATCTCTCGAGCCTGCAACATTGTACATGTATGTATATTTTCCCCAAAATGGCTCATACTGAAGCTGGACAGCAAACATGCCAATCCTTCCTGCAGCTTTAGCAGACAAGGTCACTCTCCTCAGCAGCCTCCCTCTGCCAAACATTCCTGGTTTCAACTGCCCAGCTATTCCTGCAAAAGATATGCTTTCTTTGATCAGCAACAGCTATGCTTGCAGCCTCACTCTGCCAAACCCTTCCTGCGTGAGACAAGTTCAGTGACATCTGTGCTTGCAGGATCACTCTGCAAAACCTTCCTGCAGCCATGGCAGCTGGCAAGGACTCCATCAGAGATGCCACCAGTCGCATGCTGGCAGCTGAGCGATTTGGGTTTGAGCTGTTCACAATACACCCTGACCTGAAATGCAAGCCCTACCGGTATACCTGGGGCACGTCGTGTCAGGTTTGTGCAGCCAGTAACTTTTGCTTGCTGTTCTTGCTGAGATGTTACGATTCTTGCTGAGATGTTGCTGCTCTTGCTGTGATGTTACTGTTGTTCTTGCTGAGCTGTCGCTGTTGCTGCTGAGATGTGTGCAGCTGATTGCATGCATTGGCAGTAAAAGGTTGCATGCACGCATGTCACAGCAAGGGCTGGGTTGCTGCTGATTGTGGACAAACACTTACAAGATGTACATGCCAGATATGATTGTAACCATTACCTGCGTTTGAATTTGCTCAAATTGCTGAACAGGCATGGTGCATGTGAGCTTGCACATTGTACTGCCTACTGCATGTTTTGCCATTGAGTAGCAGTCCAGCTAGATGTAAGTGCACATGGCACCTGTTCACAACCTAGTTGGTCGGCTGAAGATGCAAAATCCTCCTCCTCTTCCTTGCAATAATCAGCATGTCTTATGACATCCTGGGTCTTCTAGTGTCATCACACAACAGCATGACTCATGATGACTCATGTTTGGTCATGTGATGTCTGCAGCCTGGGGAGTCATACTTCACATCTCTTGTGAGGCTGGATGTGGAATCTGGTGCACATCAGGTTTGGCAAGAGGAGGGGACCTACCCCGGGGAGCCCATCTTTGTCCCCAGGCCTGGTGGCAGTCAGGAAGATGATGGGTTGCTTCTGTCAGTTGTCCTTGCAGGTCAGTCCTGTGTCAATGCTTGGTACCACCTCTCCAGAGACACGCGTGTTTGTTACCGCCTGTCCAGAGTCACATGTTGTTACCAGCTTTCCAGAGATGCATGTTGTCTTGACAGCATGCTGGGCAGCAGGCTGACTGATTTAACCTTATCTCTAAGCACAAGCTGGTCGTAACTGTGTCCCAAAGGAGAAAGCAGGCAGAAAGGATTGCACTGAGGTCACTCTGTATAATGGGAATCCCTAGCTGGCAATGTTGCAGTGGTTGTATGTGCTGCAAGGCACTTGGCTTGCAAGCCACATTTCTCATCATAGGAGTGATGACATGCCATCTGCATCAGTGCCTACTGTCAGCAGCCATGGCCACAATGCTCGCTTGTTATTCATGTATGGCTGTGTGTGTTGCGCCTGTGTACCTGACTTTCATGCTGCGGCCAGGATCAGGATTTGACCTGACAGCTGTGTTTCTGCAGGTTCACAGAAGCGCAGCTTTCTGCTGCTTCTGGATGCCAGCAACATGAAGGAGGTTGCAAGGGCGTGGACAAAAGATCCTGTTGCTCTAGGCTTCCATGGGCACTTTGGGAAGCTGGATGAGTTCAAGCAGCAGCAGCAGCAGCAGCAGCAGGCCAGTGTGCTGTAGGCGAGGCCCTGGTTAGGTTTTAGTGCTCAAAAACATGTAGATCTTTAGGTCTGCAGCGTATCATGTTAGGGGCGCAAGTTAGCTGTGCATTTGTAACCTGGAGTAGCGGGCAGATCTATGCAACCACACTTGAAACATTCATGCTACACGTTGAGCTGTTTGTGGGAGTTTGATGATAGCCATAAATGTAGTATTACTAAGCAAAAAATTGATGTGTACCATCAATTCTTGGGAAATATTGTTACTTGCTCAGTGATCGCTGTGCATAGTCATACAATTCACAAGTTGCCTGATACAGCTTGGTATGTGCCAAGAAGCGATGAAAATGTGTGCTTCGGCTGTGGGCAATAGCTCTCTCTCTCCTTGTGCACACATGGTCATCCTCAGAGTCTGTCTTTCTCACTACACAGCAACACTGGCACTAGCATAAAATAAGCCTATGTTGCCCTTGAACTGCCTTGTACAACACAATACACCAGCACTTCTTTTAACTCAAGCATGACTGGGCCAAAAACACTAAATGATGAGGCGAGCCTCAGGAGCAATAAGCTCCAGCAGCTGACTTTGTTGAACCTTGGCAAGCCCCTCTCTGGGGAGACGAACAATGCACATCAAGCCGTCCCCATCTGGACCAGCTGTAACATTCACAGCACGGGTGCAGGCCGGCATGAGGGGGGTAAGGGTACCTGATGAGCCACAGAATGCCACACATGATGTCATTTGCAGAGACAGTGCTCACACCCTCCTGGACAGACTTGTCAGTCAAGATCTGAGAGCGCAGCTTCTCAATACATGCGCCTGCATCCACCCACAGCCTTAGCTGAGTGTGTGTGCGTCACCAGCCAAAGACTGTCAAGCAAAGACATGCCCAGATATTCACAATTGCTGTCAACACAGGCAGATATGCACAGCTGCTCAGGCAGCCAAATTATTGCAGCTGTACAGACCTAAGTAAATCAGAAACCCAACTGCAGTCAGTAACATGCATTGCACTGCCCTGAACCCCAAACATGATAAGAGGTGACCCAAGCATGTCACATGAGAGATTGCAACAGTGCCATGGTATCAACAACATGAATACAAACATAACCACTACAACAAGATATATCATGTTACTTGGCGCGTGTAGCACTGGCGCACTGTGATACTCTCCAGCATTACGATCCTCAGCTGAACAGCTCAGGAGCTCATACTTCCTAGATGCCATACAATCTTCCCAAGTCTGTGGTGGAGGTCCGAAAGTAGGTAGCTTTGCTAGGATCTCATCATCTGCAGCACATGCTCGGTGCATTGGTCCATGTGCAGTGCTCAGTCACTAATGTAGGCTTGTCAGTTTTGAATGCAATACTCTTTGCTGTAAATTTATGCAAATAAGCCTGCAATGTCTTGTTGCCTGGGTACTGTGAGTTTCACAATATTGCCTGCAAGCATTCACTCATGCGTGCTACACACAACTGCATGCTAGTCTGGGTGAGTATGTGTACCAGATTCAGGGGTTGAAGAGAGCGCGTTGGCACCAGTTGCGGCTGCCTGTGCCAGCCAAAGGCGATTATCATGTGACCGGGGTGGCATTGCCTTTCCTTGATACAGGCCAGCAAGATCTGCCAGTGCATAGCCAATGCCCTCAAAGTCTGCAGACAAAGCAGCTACACCTAGGCGCACCGTTGAGAGTATCCCGTGCAGTATGGGACAGCCACTGCAAACAGTGATGGCCTGGCATGTGTCTTTCTTGTCAGCGTGGATAGCCGTGTAAGCATGTTATATGGGTGTTTCCATCTGGCAGTGTACATGTGTACATTAGTGGGCCGTCGATTCAGCAAAAGGCTCATGTTCTTATACCTGACACACAATTGACTAGGTAGCACAGCTTGACATCAGTATGACCTTCATGGCACTTTAGCTGAAAGCAAGCGCAGCCAATCAGGCTTGCTCAGTTTCAACATGGCTCTGAGACTGTGATCATATCTCATGGGGCAAGGAGCTGAGTCAGCATGCAACACTGTAAGCTCTTGCGTATGGCCCCACTTGCTTTCATGCAAAAAAACGGAGTTTTGCTTACCAGTCAAGCCATGAGAAACTGAGAAGCCAAGCACGCAGCCATCCTGCACTTGGGTCAGCTGGATCTTGAAGAAGGCATCTTTTCCAGCAAGCATCAGGTGAGGATGCAGCTGGGGGATGAAGTCAGGCAGCAGGATGTTGCTTGGCTGCACATCTGAGACCCTCTTCTCACTGTACTGGCTTGGCAAGTCAGATAAACGTATTTCCAGCCTCTCTGTATTCTTGTAGGGGATCTCATCGCCTTGAGCAGCAGACCCAATATAATACCTGCCGTCTGGAATTTGGAGAAACCTACGACACAGACGGAAGAACGATGTACATATGGGTGACTAATAGTGCTACAAACTGCAAGCAGCTCAAAAGACACCTCGCCATCTAATTCGCGTGAGCAGTCCATCACGGAAATAGGTTGTGCAGCTCAATTCGCAAGTCAACCCTTGTGCGCATTACCTGCCGCCCAGTATTGGCCAGTTCTTCTGCAGTTGTTGCAGAGCCTGTTGCAAAATTACTGGGTCAATGCGATATCCGAAAGCCAAGGTTGATCCGACCCAATAATATGAAGCAGCCAGGTCCGAAACATCAAGATGCACCATGGTCGAGCTGGTGACTGCACTTGGCATTATGTCGCACACAAAGACACCTCGTGGAAGGCGGGGCCAGCGCCGGACTGAGTAGACTGATGTCACTCGGGAAATTGACCGAGGAAATTGGCCAGGCTGTTACGTGAAGTAATGCGAGTTCTGACATCATTTGACTAAAATCCCCGGGATCGTAATATCCAAGACTTTTAATAGACAGCACATGCTGCATTGTGCTGCAGAGCACCTAGCTTGCAAGCCACTTTAACAGTCTCTCACAATGATAGGCCTTTTGCATCAGTGCCTAGTCTCAGCAGCCATCAAAACCCTGTTCTTGCTTGCTTTTTGGCCATACAGGATATTCTGTATCGATGCAACTGCATGACTAACTATCATATATCATGCCATGGCCAGCATCAGAAAAGACTTGAAACCTGGCTTGGTGCAGATCTGCAGTTCTGCTCATCATCGATGCCAACAAAATGCAGGAGGTTGCAAGGACGCGGCCAGAGGATCTATTCGCTTTAGAGAGCATGCATGCTCAATGTTGGTCATGCATACCTGTTGTTGGGAAGTGCTTGCCAGTTGCCTAGCACAATCACTGGTAAGGAACGGTACAAAGACAAGAGCATGGCATGCGTGAATATTCTTCATTTAGTCTTCTCTTGATGCCACTCAACCATCACAGTTTCGAGTCAAGTGTGACATGGACGTAAGGTGTGCTGCTGAGTCATCGTATACGAATCAATTGCATCTGACTGGAATTATCCATCAAACACGACAAAAATGATTGTCTACCAAATCGCTGGCAGACATTGTTCCGGCAGCAAGATCATGTATCAAGTTCCAGCCAGCTCCATTCCACTGATCGAGCAACAACATAGCCTCTTGCCAGTCTGGTTCTTGCTCACAGTATTTCCTGCAAACAAGAAAGCCATCAGCCCCACCTTAAAAGCCTACAAGTGTGGGCATGATGTGAACACATGCAGTTGAGGCAATGACTCACGCCCACCCTGAACAATCACTAAGTGTATGCATGCAGCTAAGACCATCACTGCCACATCTGGCAGAGCACATTCATGCTGCCTGATTCCAATGTAATGCACACGATGACACATTTTTGCATGACTGCATACTGCATCCGATATTCTATGATCCACGCTCTGCAGATCAGAGAATCTTTGGTAATATGTATCTGACATCCAACCTATCCAAGGAGGTGCTGCGTAAAGAGTAGTGTGATCTCAACAGTTTGCTAAAACATCTCCACAATGTAGAAACGCGTTTTTATTGTCCCCAGCTGTTTCTGCTTCTAGTGTATGGCGTTTCTATTTAAAATATACTTTTAGGATTGAGAAAAGCTACAAGGCAAAGCTTCTGACAGGGAGAGCTATGGTCAAACTCAATCAACACATTGATGTACCCACAAAGCGCTACTGGGCCACTTGCAGTTTTGGTTGCAAATTGAGCAAGCAGCAATCAGAGCCAGCACAAACAGAATAAAACATGATGGTACACTTCAGCTGACACTGCTGCACCTGCATCTGCAGTTGCTATACACACCCACCTGAATTCATCCATGTTGCCAGAGAAAACATCAACAAGCAGCCGCTGCAGGGCAGGGCCACTGGTGGACTCAGAAGGGCCCTCGCTGCCCAGCGCACTAAACACCAACTCCAAGAAGACACCCCCTAGCGCTTGAAGGTCCTCCTTTTGGGCTAGCATCAGGGGGTGATCCTCGTCTAGTGGTTTGGGACCAGGGAATAAGGCCGCGCCTTGCTCACACGAGTCATCATCTGCACATGCAGTTGGGATCTTCAGAGACAGTACAGCAATTCAATGTAAGCCAGCTAAAAGCTGCACTCTTTGTCAGAAGCATGCATGCTGTACAGACAGATCACTTGCTACAGTAGACTGATGAAACTTGACCTCTAGAGTTGTGTTTCTGCATGCAGCAAGATGTGGTGCATGCAACAGCAGAAAAGTGCTCTCTTGTGGGTTGCTTCATGGCAAAACAACAGCATATGACTAACCACGACCTCATCATGCCCAACATCTGCTCTAGCATGTTTTGCTCTTGCAAAATGCATCGAATGTGAACATAAGTCTACAGCGTTGGTTTGGCAAGTCCCGAGCACGTGCTGCATAGCATGATGTGTTTAGTATCAGCAGCGAACCTCCTTTCAGGTCCAAGCTGCAGGCGTAGTGCGCTCTCCCAAAGCCAAAGTTATCCAGCTTGACTATGAGATCATTTGCTCGCCGGTCATCATAGGTGCTGAGGAGGACTGAGCCGGAACCCATGGACCCATGCGCTACACTGCGACTATGACAGAAAGCCAGCGCCTGCAGAGTCCCTCGCATTATAGACCTGCAATGCACAGACCGACTTCACAGACTTCACACATCAATATTAGAATCATCAAGAGGTTATGAAGCCTAACTGAGCGCGTCATCACACTCTGTAGTACATGTACTCAAGAACACATGATAGCTTCGGTGCTGTAGACTTAGTCAGAGTGATGATCAGTCATGATCTGGAGAAAGGGCTGGCTTGCTGTGCAGTGGGTGTGCTGGACAGGTTCGTCAGAAGCAATACTCTGGATCAATGATTGCAAAGCTGCAACTTGCATGATCAAGCTACTCACCTCAACATGCGACACCGTGATCGCAGAGCTGCCTCTTCGTTTGTGCCAAAAAGAATCCCACCACTGGACTGTGATGCATAGGCATACTCGCTCAAGGGCCTAAGTGCTTCCCATTTGTAGACTAGCCACAACGCTCCTCCAGGTGGAGACTTGCTGTTGGAAACCTTGGCACCAACCTCAGACTGTCCAGCCATGAAGTAGCCTGCAGTCACCAGTCAAATTTTGCTGACCTTGACCTTTAACATTGCGGCCTTTTGTAATGTCATCATCAGAGACATATCCATTTCACACAGCATGGCAGATGTTTTTGCAGGCTCAGCAGCAGAGCAGCATGTGCAGACTTGCTGTCAAGCTGTGTGCAGTTGCCAGCTTTGCTTTATCAGTCATCAGAATGAAGGCCTGAGTCTGGTGTTATTCAATAGAGATGGGCAGCTGCACTGACAGCAACAAAACCAGCATGGTGACTGGTTTCTGATTCCCCTTATGTGAAGCTCTTCAGGTACAAGTTGAAAAGCATTCTGAGCCAGCAGGCATCAGGTGCATGCAGAATGGGAAAGGCAACAAGTGGCTTGAAATGGCATCATGCCACATACAACTGAAAGAACAGTGTCTTGGCAGGAAAGCAAACATGATTGATGACGTGGAATCCTACCTAACAGCGGTACTATTGGTGGGTCTGATGACAATGGCGCATATGCTGCTTTCCACTTCTGTTCTGGAAGTGTATGCAGGTGATTCAAGAGCTGCAGCTCGTTGCAGCCTAGTGATCTTGCTCCTGGCAGGTACTCCTTCAACAAGGTCGGCTGAGGATCTTGGAAGGGTAGGTTGCTGTAGTAACGCGCTGTAAATGCTATTATAGCTGTCTGTTGCGCTGTGCGTTGCTGCCCCAGTGACATGGGGTTTTCAGACTGTGTTTCTGTGACCTGCAGCAGCAAGCGCAGCTGAAGCAACATTGATCTTGTTAGAAACTGCTCAACCTGGCAATCCAGCAGCCATCTTGAAACGCAGAGTGATTAAGATGCGCACCCAGCTTAGCTGGCCTATCTGTTCTAGCAACTCAAATTCTTGAGCTGCAAAACCGCCGTCTCCTACTTCTGCTAGTATGTCTGCTTCTCTGACAGTGTTCTGCAGCAAGCACATATTTATTAGACCTCTGTCAGTTTGGAAAAGCATTGTGCAAAGCTGACAGGCTTGCTGCAAGCTGTATCTGACCTCATAACCAAAGGGACTGCTGACTTCGGCAGGTCTCTGGGCTCCTGCATCCCTCATGGTCTGAGCCAGCTCAGCTGCGAGGTCTTCGCCCTCTGTTGGTTCATTTGTTTGGCTGTCTCGGCTTTGTTGCTGGCGGACCTTCTCGGCTTCCTGGCTCAAACGCTTTGCTAGCTGATCAATGTCCACAGGCTCATCGCCAGAGCCTTCAGGAGACTCCAGCGCTTGCCTGCAAGTCTGAAACCGTCGGTGACAGCGTGTGCAAGGCGCACCGCCCCAATGCCGACAGCGCCGTTGACTTCGACACAACTGTCTGGTATTCCATGCATGTCGGGTTGGCACTTGTCGGTGAGAGCTGCAGGAGACGCAGGTCTCGGTCACACCAGCCAAATTCATTGTTGCCGGCTGTGATGGCCCAAGCTGGGCTGAAGCCTGAACGCTTTGTCGCGAGTGCCTTTCAAGTGTCGCCCTACGAAATGTCAAATCGGCTTTCTGCCGTTTGCTTGTCCACGCTTTTCGCTTTCAAAGCAAAAGTTGGCTTCCTATCGAGGGGCTTCAATCGGCGAACATGATCGGCGAAAGCGATTAAGGGGCTCACAAGGCGCCTGTTGGTCACATGCTGTGCCAGCGTGTCCTTTTCCTACTTTTGAGTTTGGAAGATAGGTCGAGGATCAGCAAAGCCGGCTCGTTCCGAACGTACGTTCCGCAAGATACCCCAGTGATCTCGGTATTTGCGCAGCTTTCTTGCAAACTCGGCCAAGCCTTCGTGTGCGGCGATGGCGGCTGCGTTGTCGCCAGGGAGTCTGCTTGTCAAGCCGTGCTGCGATCGACAGACTGTTGGTCATAGCGTTCAGCCTAGGACTAGCATTGCTATCGCCCATCCTACCCGTGCCTCCTGCAGTACCGTCCGGCCATCGTCTGTTTCCTGCCAAGCCTGCACACCAAGCGACACTCCTGGCAAGGACCGTAATACAGGCTTCGGTACTTCGCACTTTCGTGCGGGGCCTTCCGGCAATGCCGAAGCGGCTGAGAACACCAACGAAAAGTTCTCGTTGAGCAGTAGAGACGGCGACCACTCTCAGCATCAAAATCCGCACTACAGCAACCCCGAGAGTGGGCCGCCCGTTGTTACCTCTGAGTCACTAGGAACAGTGGTCATTTGTGGCTGGCTAGGCAGCAACAAGAGATACCTCAAGAAGTATCAAGACTGGTGGACAGACAACAGGTATGATCTTACCACAAGCTGCAGTGATTCAGCTTCCAGCACCCAAAAATCTTCAGTTTGCCACTACCTGTTTTGCAGATGGGAGCCAGTATTGTTCATGATGCCTATGAGGGGAGCATTGACACTAGGAGCAACAGCTCAAGAGCTTGTTGAGGCTCTGGTAGTGCAGCTTGCAGAACGAAAGGTAAGCCAAAGATCCTATCCTGCTGTACAGCTGCTGGCATAGACGTACCTAATTCAACAAGTTTGACGTCTATGTAGGCATCTTGGCGGGAACCCAGAGATTGGCACCTTCTCTTTCACTGCTTCAGTAACACTGGCTGGTACACCTTTGGCGCTGTCATGGAGGGGTTGTTGAAACATGCTGCTGCCCTGTTGCAGCACGTGGTGGGCTCAGTAATAGACTCAGCTCCTCATGCCCAGGTATGGCCACCTTTTCCTCAGCAGAAACCAAACATGCATGCTGCATCTCTCACGTGTGAGCAGTAGTTAGACAGGCTGTGTAGTATGTGCAGGACTTAGTCAGGTCGTGAGCAGTTTCGGTTTCCCATTGCTTTGCTTTGCAAGGCAGATGTCATGATGCTTCTTCATGACCTGCTTAGCCCTATCAGCATGCTATGTTGCCATGCAATTAGGAGTCTGTTCCACAGCCAGGAGTGTAATGATGGTCTGCTGCATCTGACACAGCCTCCTGAATCCTGCAGCCTTGTGCCAAAGTATGGGCCTCAGGCTTTGCAAGTGCCCTGCTTCCAAGGCGCGAAGCCACCAACGAGTTCAGGCAGAACGTGTACGCCTGGATGGAATGCTTTTTTGAGCAGTGGTTGAAAGGCAGCCCTGGCAAACGCCTGCAGCAGCTGGCAGCTGTGCTGCAGCAGTACCAGAACTTTCCTCAGCTCTACATCTATTCTGAGTCTGACCACGTTGTTCCCCACACAAGCGTGGAGGATTTCATGGAGGTACAGCAGCTTCAGTCATTTCTTGCATAAGGCTTTCATAATGTTACCGTTATACGCACCATCTTGTGAGCTCTTTGTACCACTATCCTACCATGCATCAGTCCTTGGCATGCATGACTCCTTGGGTATGGATTTCATCAGGTCATATGCACTCCGTTGTATGCTTGTTGCATCATCATATTCGGAACGGGGTCTGTGTGGCGTGCTATTGTGTGAACAAGCGCAACTGTTGACAAGCAGCTCAGCAGCGCTGCATGTGCAATTCCAGACTGCAATGCGCTGATTTTGATGAGAGAGAGAGAGACACAGTCAGTTGTATCTCCTTCATGTACTCAGTGACAAGTGAGTTGCTGTGCTGCTTGCAGGGACAGAGCAAGCTTGGCAGGAACGTGTCCGGAATGCGCTTTCAAACTTCGCCGCATGTGGATCACTTTCGGAATAACACAATTGCCTACACACAAGGCTTACGGCAGTTTGTTGCAGATGCTCTAGCATTGACAGACCCCTTGAGGCCTGCATCAACAGTGATGTCTCAGCTGCAACCAGCCATCTGCACACCGGACATACTCTGATGCCCTGCTAAATTACCTTTTTAAGCCCAAGCTGTCCATTGTATGCTTGCAAACCGCCAATTAAAGTTAATTGAAAGTGGATCAAGCTCTCCTTAGCTGCATGTTTGGGGGTGTTTGTCACCTTGACTTTGACTTTACTGCATCCAGGCTTCAGCTTGAGTTAATACTGTCCTTCCTGCATATTGCTGATGTTGCTTGTCTTCTGTCTAGTTTCTTTCTATGCAGCTTGCTTTGCAAGACACAGCATAGAACTTGTCTCATATACACAGTCTAATACAAACTGTTCTGCAAAATCCAATCACGTATTGTATGCCTGACACTGTGTAATGGAAGATGCAGAACAGGACCTCATTTGTCAGAATGTCTGGTGGTAGTATCAATTTGACCACTACTAGTACCATACACTGTATCAAAAGTCTTTATGTTCACTGCATCAGTGAATCAGCGCCTCAAACATGCTCAGACGGCAGAATGCTATCGGCTGCTGAATGGCCAGTCGCATCTGTTCTGAATCAGGAACAGCCTGTCGTAGCATTCCTTGATATCGCTTGTGACAAGTGAGGTTGCCTGTGCATGCACTGCATGCTGGGCATCTGGACATGATAATAGTATGATAAGGCATCAAAAAACTCCCTGGACATTCCCAGGATGCATATTAGACAATCTGATATACATTACAATGCTCCCCGCTACTGTGGCGTACATGCCACAAGCTTGTGGCCTCGTACATGGAAGTGCTACTGTACGACAATGGTTTCGGAGCATTTCATCGGTTATTAGTCATCTGTAAGTAATCTCTTCGTCATCTATGCATATGACATTGTATCTGCAACACCCACATTGTTATACGGAAATCGCGCAGCAAATACCTTGCATGGCTACGCCAGCAAGGCTGCAGATCAAGCAATGGGCGAGGCGTTGTGCACTGCATTCATTTCGGCACTGCATGTCAGTGACGTGATCTCGTCATACTGGGTCAGCCCTTGACCACTTTCGCCTGCTCCCTGAAGTTTGAAAGCTCAGGCAACATTGTTTTACAATTGTTGATGCTATAAGCCGTCAAGTCCACCATGGCGGATTTTGGTAAGCACATCCACGAAACAGCAGCTTGCAGTTGCAGCTAGCTCTTGCACGCAACGTGGGTCGCAAACCCTTACCTGGTGTGCTTGCAGTATCCGAGCACATGGGTCAAGGTCAGGCCATGCCGCAGCAGGGTATTGTTCAAAACGCAGACAAGAATGCAGCAAAAGGTGACCAGGACCAAGCAGACCTGGAGGCTTCTACTAAATAGAAGCCTGCAGACCTCAACACTTCGAAGGGTGCCCCCAAAACAATGCCACACAAGCCCTTCAATGAGATGAACATCAAGAAGCTGACAAGGGCTGAGAAAGGCGAGCTTGTGGATCGAGTTTTGCAGGTGAATTCCTGCATTGTTTCCAGGACATGCTGACCAATGTTTACTATGCTTTGTGCTACGTAATTCCCTAGCTGTGGTTGGCTCTCATGTTGTGACACTCTTCATGCACACATTGCAACGCTGAAATCAAAGTGTCATGTACCCCATCTGCCTGACCATGTGCTCAGCTCTGCTATGTGCTGCTGCAGAGCAGAGATGCTGACACCGAGACCTTCCTCTCCGGACTCAAAGCACGCATGGACAGGTGACTCTCGGCAACTTATGCTGTGAACCTCCATTTGCAATGCAGAACCACTGCAATCAGATTGTAGCCACTTGAGCACAGGTGTCATGACTTATGGCAAGACACCATGTGCCAATGTTGTACACAGCTGAGGCCTGCAATCACTGTCAGTCTATCATTGCTCTTGTCTACCAGTGCACCCTGGGCAAAAGCTGCAACGTGCAATCCAGGAACATTATTCAGACCGTCTGTGCAAGGATCAGCACATCTCTGTATAAGGTGCAGCACGTTGTTGCTGCAGTCACCATGCACATGACCAATGATGACTTATGCTCCTCTAGCATACCCTGGGTTTGCTGCTTCAAAACACCAGCTTGCCCGTTTATAGCATGAAGTAGACCGCTTGGCATAATTACAGCTGCTCAGCCTTGCCCAGTGTTAATCAGAAAAGGCAAAGAAAAGAAAAGACTACGCCACTTATGCAGTGTTAATCATATTAATGCAGGGTTGGCATGGACACAGCAACTGTCCAAGTACGCATGGACAATCTAAAAATTGAGGCTGATATAGCTGTTGGGTCCAGGGGCAACCCCTCAGTCACCAACACCTTTCGCAACATGGCAGAGGTAAGCTTATTGCATCAACATGAAAGAAGAGAAAAGTTTATGCTTTTCAGCGATCATAGCAGGAGCCTCCCAAGGCGGCAGCCCAGAGCTTGGATCAACATGCTCCAGACATGCTAGGGACACTTTGCTGGGCATTTTGTACTGCAGCATTGTCTACAATGCTTGGTCTCTGTGTCATCTCCCTGCAAACTCATGCCAGCATTGCAGTGTCGAAACCCATTTGTTGCTTCACATACACATGTGAACACATTGCTGTTGCTTCTGCACAAGCCTGCTGTTCAAGGTACACTCAAGGGACACCTTGCCATGTGCACATGCACATTTGCAATGTAAGGCTGAGCTGTGCTAGACTCCGCCCCCCCTCCCCCCCACCCCCCCCCCCACACACACCAAAACAAAGACCTGTCTGCATCCCACAGGGCGTGCTGAGGAAGACACGTCTCCTGAAGGACACATCTCAGCGCTTCACCATCCTAGACACAATGAGCAGCATTCTGTACCCCGGCAGATTCACACTACTGCTGGGGCCCCCCGGTGCAGGCAAGACCACCCTGCTGAATGCCCTCTCTGGCCGCCTGCACAAGAGCCCCAACATTGATGTGAGTGATTTCTTCCCATCTCTCTTGAAAAGGAAAGAAAAGACTACACTTTTTGGCGTGAAATTATTGAGAAGTCAAGAGTTATATTGGGCTGCACAGTCCCATCCCTCTTGCATGTGTTGCATCCTGTGAACATGTGCAGGTGTGTGCTTGAATACTGGTTGCTGTATCAGGAGTTATGTCAACTCAGCTATGTTTGATAAAAAATGTGACCAAGTGCTCTTTAGGCTGCTGCTTGTCTCTTGTCAAAAGCTTTTTTCTGATGCTGGATACAGTTTCTTCATGACCAGCACAAGTAGCATAGCAGAGTACGGCAGAGCACGATGCAGCTTCGAGACAAGCTTCCTCTGGCATCTTCACTGGCCAGATCACATGTTTGTTGGGCAGTTCTTGTCAGGACAAGAAGTCTTGACATGAATAGCTCCATTGATGCAAATGCCTGGCTTGTTGTGATGCTGTGAAGACAGACCTCCAGAGGCGTGCTGTCATGTTGTGTCATGTCTATCTGTCATGTTGTGCAGGTCACTGGCAGCATCACCTACAATGGCAAGGGCTTCAATCAGTTCAGAGCAGCGCATACAGCGGCGTATGTTGACCAGAACGACCTGCACCAGCCCGAGCTAACTGTCAGAGAGACGTTTGACTTTGCTGCCAGGTGTCAGGGCGTCGGTCACAAAGCAGGTGGGCCAACAACTGCTGTCCGTCTGTCTGTCTGTCTGCCTGTCTGCTTGTCTGCCTGTCTGCCTGCGTGTCTGTCTGCCTGCCTGCCTGCCTGCCTGTCTGTCTGTTTGTCTGTCTGTCTGTCTGTCTGTCTGTCTGTCTGTCTGTCTGTCTGTCTGTCTGTCTGTCTGTCTGCCTGCCTGTGCGTCCGTCCGTCTGTCTGTCTGTCTGTCTGTCTGTCTGTCTGTCTGTCTGTCCGTCCGCCTGTCTGTCTGTGAGTCAGTCTGTCAGTCAGTCTGTCTGTCTGTCCATCCATCTGTCCGTCTGTCTAGCACATAGCTGCTGGCCTGCTTATGACAAAATTCAGGGAGCAAGGTGAAACCTCGACCATGCCCCTTGTGTTGGCTGTAAACTGCATTGTAACTCTTCCTTTTCTGTTTTTTGTCAGGCTCATCAGCCTCTGCTGCATGCACATATGCACTGGAGCAGCTGCTGCAGCATGATATCAAATTGTACTTCACATCTTGATCAGAGCTGGATGGCTACATGCATGCATGCATGCATGCAAACTCATCCCTTTGTCCTCTCTTTGTGTTTTCTATGCTCACAAAGTGTATATGCTGCAAACAAGCTGGAGGAGCTGCTGAAACATGAAAAGAAGATGGACAACTTGAATGCATGCATGCCCTTTTGTCCTTCCCGCGGCAAAAAAGGTTGTTTTGTTCCAAATGAACTGGAGGAGCTGCTGAAACCTGAAAAGGAGATGGGCAACTTGAGTACATGCATGTCCCTTGTTCTTGCCATGATAGAAAATCTCTTCTGCTGCAGATGAACTGGAGGAGCTGCTGAAGCGTGAGAAGGATATGGGCATCACGCCTGACCCTGAGCTGGATGCATACATGAGGGCAGAGATCCGCACTGGCAAACGGGAGAGCATAGTCACTGATCTCATCATCAAGATGCTGGGTCTTGACGTAAGTCTATGTCTTCTCTCCCCAGAATACTTTGGCTACGTGCAAAGGCAAGATCTGCTGTGCATGTACCTTGCGTCATGCTTGTGCGTCCCCCCCCATGTTGATTGTGACACGCATGTGGCAATGCATGCGTCACTCTGTACCAGAGCCCTTCCTACTGTGACAGCCTGTTATGTCTGCCATTGTATTGCATGCCAACACACAGACTTGATTGCTGCGGCACAAAGTGCGTGTCTGCGGTTGGGGCACCTGACAACAAGCAAGCTGTGTGATATGTGGAAAGCAGGATATGTGATGTTCATCACATGTGTGATATGTGCAGGTGTGCTCAGAGACGCTGATAGGCAATGAGATGATGAGAGGTGTGAGTGGGGGCCAACGCAAAAGAGTCACCACAGGCGAGACCACGTCCCAAATTCTCACCACCAACTTTTTCACCCTGCGTGACCTTTTACATGCGTCAGGCTAACTGTTGCAAAGCATGAGTGCGTCAGCATGCCCAACATGCTTGCAACTTTTAGTATGTGACCATGTTGCCCGTCATGCAAAAGACCCATGTCGCAAAAGACCCATTTTTGCAGCACAACTGTAGCACCATCTCAAGACAGGATGCAGGCAATCTGTCAGGACAGACTGCCTTGAGCATCTTCACAGGCGGGCCGCTGTCAGATCCATGTTGTGGAAAGTCGTAGCTTGCACTGATGTATATCTGTACCTCTCAGACTTGCTTCTTGGTCCTGGGTAGACACCACCTCTTGACCAGAGCAGCAGCAACCTAGACAGCAATCTCTGTCTCGTCTCTTGGTTCTTGTTTTGTTGTTGTTCGCTGTGATAGCAGGCTCTATCTTGTCTCTTGGTTCTTATTGTTTGATTTGACAGCAGGCTCTACCTTGTCTCTCTCTTGTCTCTTGTCTCTTCTTGTTTGAGTTGTACTCCTGAGCAGAGTACAATACCGGGCTTCTCACTAAATTGAGCCAAAAGGTGTAATCTTTTCTTTTCTTTCCTTTGAGTAGTACTCAGTGTTGCAGGTGAGCTGCTGGTGGGGCCTGCCCAGGCAATGCTTTTGCAGTAATTTGTTGTCTCCAAAGAAAATTGCAACGCTAGGTAGTGTCATGCCTGTGAGCAATCTAAGTTCTGCACCAACAGTCACTGTGACCATTCAGATGTTCTTGGATGAGATCAGCACGGGGCTAGACAGCAGCTCAGGCAGCAGTCTTGTATCTTATCATCTGAGTAGTACTCAGTGTTGCAGGTGAGTTACTGGTGGGGCCTGCCAGGGCAATGTTCCTGGATGATATCAGCACAGGGCCAGACAGCATTCTTGTATCTTGTCATTGACGGGCTAGACAGTAGCCTAGACAGCAGTCTTGTATCTTGTCATTTGAGTACTCAGTGTTGCAGGTGAGCTGCTGGTGGGGCCTGCAAAGGCAATGTTTCTGGATGAAATCAGCACTGGGCTGGACAGCAGCACCACCTTCCAGATCGTGCGCTCCTTGCGCCATTTTGCCCACATCCGGGAAGCCACGCTTCTGATTGCGCTGCTGCAACCCACCCCGGAGACGTACCACCTGTTTGATGACATCATGCTACTGTCAGAAGGTGAGCCGGATGTGCAGGCTGGGCTTTAGGGTTTGGGTCTAGGCTCAACCCTAAATCTTGAACCTACATTACTGCCCTAGAGACATACCACCTGTTTGATGACATCATGCTGCTGTCAGGCTGCGCTGCCTGGGCTCTGTGTTTGCATACTTTGCAGAGTCTTCACACATATGACTGCATAGGACGTTTTATTCATGTGAATGGCTGCACCTATGACCCCAGAGACATACCACCTGGTTGATGACAACATGCTGCTGTCAGAAGGTAGGTCAGTCTTGCTGCACGAGGCTGCGGCTGTTCAGGGCAACAATGCTGATTGCACTGCTGCAGCCCGGCTCAGAGTCGTACCACCTGTTTGATGACATCATGCTGCTGTCAGAAGGTGAGCTGACTGTGCAGGCTGGGTTCTGTGTTAGCCTAGGGTTTGACCATGCAGGCTGGGCTTAGTGTTAGCTTGCTCTGTGTTTGCTCAGGGTTCGACTGTGCAGGCTGGGCTTAGAGTTAGCTTGCTCTGTGCCAGCTTAGGGTTTGACTGTGCAGGCTGGGCTTGTGCCTAGGGTTTGGTTGTGCAGGCTAGGCTCTGTGTTTGCACACTTTACAAATATTACTCTTCACACATATGACTCTTTGCAGCAAAGGAATCTTTCCTCATCTGGATGGCTGCACCTATGAATCTTTGCACATACAACTCTGCGCATGCATAGTTCTTTGGACACATGATTCTCTGCATATGCAACTCCGTGCATGTATGACTTTGTGCACACGTCCATGACTTTCTGCATGCATAACCTTTTACACAGATGGCTCTGATGCACACTCCAGCATACATCTCTTTTGGGCATCATGCTGCCTGCTGCCTATGTGAGTCAGTCACCCTGTTGTATTGGTGACAGCCATGTTGCATTTGCAAAACCATGGCTGGTTCACAGCACTGCTGCCAAGCTTCCCAAAGCCTACTGTTTGGTGTTGTCTTGCTGCTCATGAAAGACAAATGAGGTGTTTGCTTGCATTTGTTGGGGCCTGAACTGTACAGTACACAGGGCACCTGTGAAGGTGCAGCTCAGAGGCTTTTGCTCTCAGTCAATGAAGGGAAGGGAAGGGAAGGGAAGGGAAGGGAATGGAAGGGAAGGGAAAGGAAAGGAGTCCTACTGCATCACAACAAACATCAAGCACAGGCAAGATCTGCCCCCTGGGAAGCTGCATTTGTAATCTGCATTCGCCTGAGAACCTATTACAAGCGCTGCCAGCACTTTGGCAGGTATGTACAGATGGCTCGTGTGATCGTACAGCCTGCCAGGCAGCAAGAAGCAGAAGGGTTTAGTACGATCACACGAGCCACCTGTACATACCTGTCAAAGTGCCGGCAGCGCTTGTGATAGGTTCTCAGGCGAATGCAGATTACAAATGCAGCTTCCCAGGGGGTCTAATCTTGCTTTGCAAGGAAAGGAAAGGAATGGAATGGAAGGGATGAGAAAGGAAAGGAAAGGCGTATGCTGCTTGCAAGAGTCGCCCTGTTTCTGTGCAGGCAACTTGGTGTTCCATGGTCCCAGGGAGGATGTGGTCCCATACTTTCAGAGTCTGGGCTTTTATGTGCCAGAACGGAAGGCCGTCTCCGACTTCCTACAAGAAGTCACATCCAAGAAAGACCAGAAGGTGGGTAATCACTCATACATCATCATGAAAGGACAAACAAATGTAAAATGTGTGTCTGCTGACAGTCATCATGGGGGTGTCCTGAGGTGGCAGTCTGGTGTCTTCACAGCTTATGCTTCAGCACTATCTAGGTCATCTTAACATGCTGCGCTTGATCGTGGTCATCATTACATGCTGCGCTGGATCATGGTCATCATTACATGCTGCGCTTGATCACCATGACATGCTTTCTGTTGCAGGTCATCTGGTGCAAACGGACATTAAGCACTACATGTTTAGGGCAGTTGACTTCAAAGCACCGAAAAAACTTGCAGCAGTGTAACAAGCACCAAGTTTGTTCCACATGGCCACCACGTGGCTGGTATCACAACAACTTACAAGAGCATGTAAGTTGTTGTGATACCAGCCACGTGGTGGCCATGTGGAACAAACTTGATGCTGACTTTGCATGTTTACCATGCTCAAGTTTGCCTGTTGTGGTGCAGCAATACTACAGGGGCAAGGGCAAATGGGAGTACATGCCGGTGGCTGCCTTTGCAAAGGCCTTTCAGCAGACCCAGATTGCTCAGAAGACCCGGGGGGATTTGGCTCAGCCCTACCAGGCCCCCAACCCCAAGTGTGAGGAAGCCCTCATCCAGCACCGATATGCCCTCAATGGTGAGATGATGGGTCAAACACACATCAACCACAGCTGGCTGGCTGGCTGTCTGTCTGTCTGTCTGTCTGTCTGCCTGTCTGTCTGCCTGTCTGTCTGTCTGTCTGTTTGTCTGCCTGCATGCCCAATTGCCTGCCTGCCTGTTTGTTGACAAATGTGATTGATCAGAGGCCAAATGTTGTCACATACAATCACACGTTATCAGAGGCATAGGACTGTCTTCGCAAACAGAACAGGATCAGATGCTCAGACAGCATATTTTGCACACCATTTTGTCAGAATGTTTGTGCGGCTATGCGCGCCTGTGGTCTGAACTGTGATTCATTGAGACATGTTTGTCTTGCCTTAGGTTTTGTACAAACTGGTTGAAGATCAGGTGAATAGAGCATTTGCTTTGGAACAACTATGCTGCTTGTGTATAAAGTGTACAGGCTTGCAAATGTTGAACAGCACAGACCATTGCCCATCAGTTTTGGCTGTTTCCTGCTGATTCTTCCTGATCTTTGCTGATGCTCTCTGGTATCTGCTGACCCTTCCTGATCCTTTTTGAACCTTGCTTGTTGGCATCAGCAAGGATTAGCAGATGCCAGTATGCAAGGATCAGCAAGCATCACGGTTTAGGTCTAAATATAGTGAGCATCAGCAAGGATCAGCAGATGCCCACTGGTGTCTGCAGATCCTGGCTGAGCACTGCTGACTGTGTCGCCTGCAGGTTTCCAGCGGTGGAAAGCACTGATGACACGTGAGTTCACCCTCATTAAGCGCACCATAGTCCTGTACAAGGCCAAATCCTTCCAGATCTTCGTGCTGGGAATCTGCGCCGCAACCCTGTTCCTGCGCACCCATGTGCATCCTGTCAGCCCCAACGACGGCCAAGAAATTGCTGGCTTCACATTCTTTGGCCTGCTGGTCATCATGGTGAACGGAATTGCTGAAATGGCCATGGCGGTAAGCCTACCGTTACCGTACTGCATTGTTGTGCCACCATGGTGTGTTGTTGCTGTGCTGTGCTGTGCTGTGCTGTGCTGTGCTGTGCTGTGCTGTGCTGTGCTGTGCGCTGTGCTGTGCTGTGCTGTGCTGCGCTGTGCCGTACTGCTTGTGCATGTGTGCCTGACTGCATGGCAGAGCCATGCAAATTGACACCACCAACTCCAGTGAAAGCCCTGCCATGTTTGTGTATGTGCAAGCACTGTGGCTTCCTTTTGCGATGCTTTCAAATTTGACGCTGTGGGTGTGCGTTTCTGAAGCCTTTAGTTTGTTGCCTTCAAACATCATGGTCCAGGGTTTTAGGGTTTTGTCATACGTTGCAGCCATGCATCACAGCTGATCACATGCTCAGCATATGCATGTCCTTGTGCCTCTTTACTGCTTGGCAAGACAAACAGGTGTTAAGTCTCATGCTGTATAGAAAGAAAGTTTGGATTATTATGATGATTACTAGTAGTAGTATTATTATTATTATTATTGTTATTATTATTATTATTATTATTATTGTGATTATTACTATTGTTATTACTACTACTATTATCGTTCTTGTTGTTGTTATAATAGTAGTAGTTATTATAATTATAATTATAATTATTATTATTGTTATTATTATCACAATAAAACAAGTCTGGTGCAGGTGGAGCGGCTGCCAGTGTATTGGAAGCAGCGGCGCATGATGTTCTTTGATGCCTTCTCCTTTGCCTTCCCTGCTGCCCTACAGCGCATCCCATACTCGCTGTTCGTCTCCCTCATCTGGACAGTGGTCACTTACTTTCCTGTGGGCTTGTCTGCTGAGCCTAGCAGGTGCGCCTTGGTGCTGTGCTATGCCACCCTGTGCTGTGCTGTCTTGTGCGTGCTATGCTGCGCTGTGCTGTGCTGTGCTATGCTGTCTTGTGCATGCTGTGCTGCGCTGTGCTGTGCTCTGCTGTCTTGTGCATGCTGCTGCGCTGTGCTGCCTTTTGCATGCTGTGCTGCTCTGCGCTGTGTTGCGCTGCAATGTGCCATGCTCCTCAAAGTCAAACTGCATCAGACATGGCACCCTCAACATGCAAATCGCAACATTCCAAGACCCTTCTGTCTGTTGTCAAATGTGACTTCCTCTGAGAAAAGCATTCTCCATGGGATTTGGGAAACCCTAAAGATAATGCGTTGTAACGCTGGGGTGCCATGTTATGCTACATCATGCTGTGCCACGCTGTGCTATGCTGTGACTGATGTCTGGTGATTGCTTCTGCTGTATGTCATTGACAACATTTTGCGCGTGGTTCAGCTTGTGTTACCATTGCTGTCCTTGTCTCTTCTGCGCCTTGACAGCAGCATGTGCCCGCAACATGTGACAGCCCATGTGGCATGTGACAGCAACATGTGACAGCAACCTGTGACAGCAGCATGTGACAGCAGCATGTGACACCAGGACGCCAGCACTGAAGATCCAACCACACATCAGCATGCCCTTTGCTGTATTTCGCAGGTTCTTCATGTATTGAGCAATCATCCTTGCAGGTCCTTCATTTATTGGCCAGTTTTGTTTGCAGGTTCTTCTTGTATTGGGCAATCATCTTTGCAGGTCTTTCATTTATTGACTGACATTCTTTGCATGTTCTTCATGTATTGGGCAATCATCTTTTCAGGTCCTTCATTCATCCGCCAATTTTGTTTGCAGGTTCTTCATGTATTGGGCAATCATCTTTGTGACGCACCAAGTTGGGGTGACGCTCTTTCGCTGCACGGCTGTCGTGACACGCAACATTGTGCTGGCAAATGGTGCTGGCATGCTCATGCTGCTCTGCACAATCCTGCTGGACGGCTTTGTCATCATCAAACGCTACATCCACCCATGGGTAGTCTGGTAAGAGAGGGGCAAAATACTTGGCCTGCTTGGATTTTCATGATAACCCATGGAATGTGACTTTTGTGACTGTTTTCATGGTGCAGAGCCACGCTTGAGGAGTCGTTTGTACTGGTAAATGTCAGTGACCATTGTTTGGTCTTTTGCTAGATCTAGGATCTTGCTCTCTGTGATGGCTCCAAAGGAAATTGCAACAGTGGGTAGTGTTATGCATTGTGGCCACCTAGCTTTGTGACAACCTGCATTCAGCTAACAAGTCAAGCAGGCCACTTCACATGCAAAGGATAGACAGTGACCACATGCATCAGCTCAGCAGCTGGATCACATCATGCTGCTTACCTAATGCTGGTATCAACCTGCTCTGAAGCCTCCATATGGATTGCACTCAGCTTTTGTGTACGCAATCACTCCAAGTAGCATCATCATCACCATGTTGTGGGAAAGCAGAGCAAGGTGGCCGCAGCAGCCTGCTTTCCTGCATTTCCAATAGGTTTTCAGTCAAAAAACAACCTCTGGGGCCTTTGATTGTTGCATTGCTGCCCATATTTCAACATGCTTGAGACCTATGAACATAGTCAGGGTCATGACACAAGGCCTGCTGAAGCTTGCAAGGTCTGCCTACGTCATGACTGTTGACATATGGTTTGATTTCATATCGGTGAATTGCAGGATTTACTGGATGAATCCCCTGCAGTACGCTCAGAAGGCCATTCTGGTGAATGAGTTCACAGGAGGTGTGCTTTCCACTGCCTGCTGTCTACAATGCTCAGAACTGATCACGGTGCCTTATATGTGGGAGTATGTTTACAGTTACCAGTGCTTGCCACGGTGCATCATATGTAGGATTGCTGTTTACGATAATCGGTGCTTGGCATAATGTATTGTGTGTAGGAGTGCTGCTCAGCGTCATTGGCTGACTGTTGCCTATCCTCTGTACCGTCTTAGATTGTTGTGGCAGACGTGTGAACCATTCTCAAACTACCACAATATTACTTGTTCATTGAGATACTCATGCGCAAACGCTAGATCAGCAGTCATACACTGTACAAAGACTCGGCAAATGAACCCCTTTGGAAGGCAAATGAACCCTTTTGAAAGGCAAATGAACTCGTTTGGAAGGCAAACAAACCCCTTTGGAAGGCATCTTTTTTGACATTTCTGTTCCTACAGGTCACTGGCAGAACAAGCCCTTCCCCTATGCCCCATACCAGGACCGCACCCTAGGGGATGGCACCCTGCTTGGGCTGGACATGTCCACAGACTACTACTGGTGCTGGATTGGCCTCGGGTTCAATCTGGCATACATCTTCCTCCTCAATGCCATGATCGTGACCCTGCTGGCGTTTCTACCAGCTTACGGCGCGCATGCCACAGTGGCCAAAACTTCTGAAGAGCTGGAGGATAGGAGAGCAGCGCTATATGGCGACGAGGGGACAGATGCTAGTGACATTGTGGTGAATTTCCAGACGCATGATGATGGGGTATCAGGGCACAGCAATGGTTTTGTGAATGGACACAGCAATGGGCAAGATCACAACAGGATTCAGGTGCTGATCTTGCTGTCACAGTACTCTTGTGAGTTGTCATGCTGCTTGACTTGTCACGCTTGCGTTTTCATGATAATCCATGGAATAGGACTCTTTTCATGGTGTAGAGTTACGTTTGAATAGCCTTTGAGGAGAATCCAGGCAGGACAATTGTTGCAGGCAACCTTCCTGACCACAGTGCAACTGCATTTCCATGGTACCTGTTCAAAAGCTGACTGTTGTCTACAATGTGCAGAGTCATCTCAGGAGCTCTTTGGATGAAGCTGAGGCAGGGCAGCTGTCACATGGGCAGTTGTCACATGGGCAGCTGCCACATGGGCACTCCCTGGCAGCAGCACAGTCAGAGGGGTTGGCAACAGCCAGCTCCAGATCTCTGGGGTCACAACTGCACCCCCACCCTGCCAAGCAGGCATCCTCCAGAAGGAGCCTGGACTCTAAAGGAGGCTCTAGGTATTCCACCTGGCTGATTTCGTGTAGAGTTGCTGCCTGTACAGATAGAGGTTCTGCTGCTGCACTGTCTTGTGTGGTAAGATAGAGTAAGCAGCTCCAAACAATGCTTCGGTCTGTAGTGGCAACAAGACATGCCACCTGTCCTACAGACTGATGCACTGCTTGGAGCTGCTTGCTCTATCTTAGCATGCAAGACAGTGCAACAGCGCCACCTGTCCTGGGCTAATCACTCTGCAGGCATGTCCATGCTTGAATGAGGGGTTGCTGCGAGTCGTGTGTAACAAGGTGTGTCTATGCCATGCCTTGGAATCAGCAGGCATGTATGAATCCTCTCAGCAGGAAATTGGGTCTGTCGCACACAGAGCAGCTTGATCATTCACTTGTATAGTGTGGAGCATAAGTAATGGATCAAGAAAGACTGTGAGCGCTGCCTATAGCCACTGTCATGGTGATTCTTAAACGTTACCTGGAATAAATGCATCATGGGACTTATCGCAAGCTTTTGTTTGTCACCCTGCTTGCCCATCCTTGCAGCCAGCAGCCGGAAGTCTTGTCTGTCAGACTGCAGCTACGTATCTTTGCAGGTAGGAAGCATACAAAGAGGTAACTCGCAGAGCTGCCTTTTGTGTCTAGTGTGTGCCTTTGCTTGTAGGAAGCAAATGCAGGGAGGTGGCATGGTGCTGCCTTTCACATGTAACAAGCACCTTTCCTTGTAGGAAGCAACTGCAGGCAGAAGGCATGGTGCTGCCTTTCATATCTCATCAGTGCCTTTCCTTGTAGGAAGCAACTGCAGGGAGAAGGCATAATGCTGCCCCTCATATCTGATGAGTGCCTTTCCTTGTAGGAAGCAACTGCAGGGAGAAGGCATAGTGCTGCCTTTCACATCTAACAAGCGCCTTTCCTTGTAGGAGGCAACTGCAGGGAGAAGGCATGGTGCTGCCTGTCATATCTGACGAGTGCCTTTCCTTGTAGGAAGCAACTGCAGGGAGAAGGCATGGTGCTGCCTTTCGAGCCTATGACAATGACCTTCAAGGACCTGCACTACTGGGTCCGGATTCCCAAGGAGAGCGCCAAGGACAGAGCGCACGTACACATGGAGGGAGCCACACCCTGGCTGGAGCTACTGCTAGGCATCAGCGGTGCTTTCAGACCCAAAGTGCTGACCTGCCTCATGGGTGTGACAGGAGCTGGCAAGACAACACTGATGGATGTGCTGGCCGGCAGAAAGACCGGTGAGCGCCCTCTGATGTCCCTTCTGAAAGGCAAACTAGACGTGTTCCTCCCTTTGATGTTAAATCGATTGGCATTGATGCTGTACTCTGCCTTTTGGGAGCTTGCAAGGTGTCATTTGGGACTGCCTCTTTTCACTGACTACAAGCAATAGTACTGGTTGGAGTATGATGCAAGGTGTTATTGACTTTGGCAAAGGCATGCTCAATGACATCCTGAAGTCCACCTCTGACTGTGGGTGCATATGCCCTGCAAGCCTCCTGGTCTGCCTTTCAATCCACAAGTGCTGCCTTTCATACCTACCGCCTTGCCTTTCGATCCACAAGTGTGGCCTGTCTGCAGGTGGTCGCATAGAGGGAGATGTGCGCATCAATGGGCACCCCAAGGAGCAGGACAGCTTTGCCCGGGTGTCAGGCTATGTTGAGCAGTTTGACACTCACTCGGCGGCTGCCACGGTGCATGAGGCCCTCATGTTCAGTGGCATCCTCAGGAATGAGAAGGACATTGACCATGACACCACTGAAGCCTTTGTAGAGCAGGTGTGTCATCATTATCATCCTTCCTTCTCTTCTTTCCTTTCCTCTGTTCTTCCTTCTCTTCCCTTATTGCCTTCCCTCCTTCCTGCCTGCCTTCCTGCCTCCCTGCCTTTGCCTGCCTTCCCTCCTTCCTTTTCCTTCATTCCTACCCTCCTTCCTTCCCTCCCTCCTTCCTTCCTTCCTTCCTTCCTTCCTTCCTT